>Ga0206125_10001461_pt1 | contig 27695 bp, 26 predicted proteins | sample Helgoland_Spring_4_FD_148598 | JGI IMG/M metagenome (GOLD analysis project Ga0206125, IMG submission 148598) | Pelagic subsurface seawater microbial communities from Kabeltonne, Helgoland, North Sea - Helgoland_Spring_Bloom_20160331_1 | ecosystem: Environmental > Aquatic > Marine > Epipelagic ... | reverse complement strand
TTTTGTTTTGTTAGTTGAGACGTGAACTTAGGCAATTTAGAATTATTATGTGTTTCATATTGTCCACAATAAACTATGAAATAGAAACTTAACTTTTAAGTAACGTGAGAACAGGGTTGATCTCCCGCACCAAAACGTGGACAAGCGGCTCTAAAAAAGACCGCTCGTAGTGGCCTAATCTTACTTTCTAGAATAGTCATCCTGAACACGAACGATGTCGTCCTCATCTGAGGGATGGTCTGAATCCGTGTGCTGCCAGAGTTCTGCAACAACACCCCATCCTTCAAGTCCGATCAAACGGTGGCGCTCCCCTTGCTCTAAAACGATGGTTTCACCTGCTTCATAAGAAACCAATTCTCCTTCTTCATCCGTTGCGTTGCGCACAATGCCCACCGGACCTTCTACTACACGCCAAATTTCTGCCCGTCTCTCATGATACTGCCAGCTCAATCTAGCGCCGGGCTTAACCATTAATATCTTTGGGCTTAATTGACCAGTTTTACGCAATTCCTCTGTATCAGTACCATTAAAATAGATATCAGCAAATGCTTGCGCTTGATTTTCATCGAGTACAAAGAAACCTCCCCAAGGTCTAGATAGATCGTAACTGTCTATCCGAAGATCTTGATTTTCCAGAATGATTTGATGCAATTGAAAAATATTGAGCATACTAATTATTGAATTTCAAAAATAGACAGAAACCCCTATCCACAACCCTAGAAATAAAATTTGTAGCTCGATTGGAACTAAAAATTGTTGAAAACCCAAAACTATTCACCAATGGAGCGGATTGAGTATATTTGTTCTACCAACCAAGACCAATTATGTTTACGCTCTTACTCCGCTTCTACAGAGACCGGTTCCTTTCAAGGTGGACTGTACTGTTCTTTGATGTGACCGCAACACTCATTGCATTAATCGCTAGTATTGCCATCCGCTTCAATTTTTCTGTGGATGCCGCCCAGCACGTTTTAAATATTTACTCCTTCACAGGCATTCTGGCGCTGTATTGCGTAGGATTCATTTTAATAGGCAGTTACAAGGGGATTTTACGTCATACCTCTTTGGATGATGTGAAGAATGTTTTAAAAGCCTCTACATCTGGTTTAGCCTTGTCGCTTGGTGTAACTGCATTTCTAATGCTGCTTGGTTTAGGACGACTCTTCCCAATAAGTATTCTTTCTTTCCATTTCACGTTAACAACCATAGCTTTAATAGGTTTAAGATTAGTCGCTAAAAGTATATATCTCGCAGGAACGCAAACAAAATCTGATACTGTAAACCTTCTAATCTTCGGATGTGGAGATAGCGGTATAATGACTAAGAATGCCTTTCAGCAAGAGCAAAATGGAAAATTTAAGGTCTTAGGCTTCCTTGACGATAACGCAAACCGTTGGGGAAAACAGCTTCAGGACATAAGGATACATTCGCCAAATGCAGCTTTAACTGAAGAGTGGGTGAAAAAGCATAACATTCACCAGTTAGTAATTGCAATACAAGGTCTCAGTCCTACAAGAAAAGCAGAAATCAGCGAAACTGCAATGGCATTAGGGCTTGAAGTAAAAGTGGTTCCGCCGTATAGGAATTGGGTCGACGGAAGCATTACGACGAATCAGCTTAGAAAGATTAAGATTGAAGATCTTTTACAGAGAAATAAAATTGAACTAGACAATACGAATATCCTTGGAGCCGTGGAAGGTAAATCTATTCTCGTCACGGGTGCAGCGGGGTCCATAGGTAGTGAGATCGCACGACAGCTTTCTTATTATAATGTTGATCAACTTATTCTCATCGATCATGCTGAGAGCCCGTTATATGACATCGAACAAGAGCTCATTGAAAAACATAAATCGCGCAACACAGTTAAGCCAATCTGCGAGGTTGCTAATGTCAAGGATCGGTACCGCATGAATGTTATATTTGATACCTACAACCCTCAATTGGTTTTTCATGCAGCAGCGTATAAACATGTGCCAATCATTGAGAAAGCACCCTATGAAGGGATTTTCGTAAATGTATTTGGCACACGTATCGTAGCAGATCTTTCCATAGAGTACAGCGTAGAGAAGTTTGTAATGGTGAGCACAGACAAAGCCGTTAACCCGACCAATGTAATGGGTGCAACCAAACGTGTCGCAGAACTCTACACGCAGAGCCTCAATGAGTTTGGTAAAACTAAATTTGTTGCGACTCGCTTTGGTAACGTACTGGGATCTAATGGTTCTGTTGTACCGTTATTTAGAAAACAAATTGAAGCTGGGGGTCCTCTTACTGTTACGCACGAAGATATAACGCGCTATTTCATGACTATTCCTGAAGCCTGTAATTTAGTTCTTGAGGCTGGTTCTATGGGGAAAGGTGGAGAAGTCTTTGTTTTCGACATGGGAGAGCCGGTAAAGATCATGGATATGGCGAAGAAAATGGTTCGTCTGTCAGGCTTACAACTAGGTCAGGACATTGAAATCAATGTTACCGGATTACGACCTGGAGAAAAACTTTATGAAGAACTCTTAGCCAGTTCAGAAAGCACACTGCCCACGCACCACCCAAAGATTCTTCGCGCGAAAGTGAATACCTTCTCTAACAAGGTCATCAAAGAACAACTTAATTTACTCACCGAGATTATGATAGATGGAGATGTTGTTGGTATGGTACGTAAGGTGAAATCCATAGTTCCTGAGTATATTAGCCAAAACTCAGATTTCGAAGCTCTAGACTAAAATTATCTTATGCAAGACATTCCGTTTTCACCACCCTTTATAAATGAACGAGTGGTTTCCGAAGTTAATGACGTTCTTAATTCCGGTTGGATTACAACAGGGCCGAAATGTATTCAACTAGAAAATAGAGTTTCATCTTATTTGGGAGTTAATGCAACTGTGAGCTGCAATTCATGGTCTAGCGGAGCTCAAATAGTTCTAAGACTTTTAGGGATTGGCGAAGGGGATGAAGTTATTATTCCAAACTATACATATGCAGCCACCTTACTCGCGGTGTATCATGTTGGTGCCACCCCGGTCCTAGTGGATGTTGATGAAAATTATCAAATAGATCTCTCCAATGTTATGGAGGGTATCACTCCAAAAACGAAGGCTATTATCCCCGTGGATATTGGAGGTTTACCAACTGATATTAACTCATTAAGAATTTTACTGCAAAAAGAGTCTGATAAATTTCATTCAACGAATGAATACCATAATTTGATAGGAAGAATTGCAATTATAAGTGATGCCGCGCATTCTTTTGGGGCCACAGTGAGGTCCAGTAAAGTTGGAAGTCAAGCAGACTTCACAATCTTCTCTTTGCACGCCGTGAAAAACTTAACTAGTGCAGAAGGAGGTCTCATTACTTTCAATCTTCCTCAGATCGATTCTGTAACTTTAGTGAAAGAACTCAAGCTAATACGTCTAAACGGCCAAACAAAGGACGCTCTTGCTAAAACACAAAATCTCGCAAATTGGGAATACGATATTGTTTTAAAGGGATACAAAATGAATATGCCTGATATATGTGCCGCAATTGCCTTGGGTCAACTTGAATCATATGATTTGATTAATTCTGAAAGAAAGAGAGTTTATGATAGATATGCTTCAAATTTCAAAGAATGCCAACACTTGTCAATAATCCCTAGCCAAGTAGAAAATAGAATCTCATCTCATCATTTGATGATGATTTCGATAAATGAAAATTTAAAAACCTTCCGCAATCAGATTATTTCACAGTGTGCAAATAAAGGAATTTCTACGAATGTACACTTTAAGCCACTGAGCCTCATGACAGCATTTCAAAATGAAGAGACCAGAGGTTCTTTAGCACATTCTATTGATTTATTCGAACGGGAGATTAGCCTACCTATTTACCCGCAACTCTCCAATGAACAAGTAGATTATATTTCCAAAACTATATTGGATGCAATTAAAAAAGTCGCTCATTAGGTTAATTGATTTAGCAGCCTCATTGCTGGGGCTTATAATCTTATCCCCTTTTCTTTTGATAGTTTCTTTCTTGATTTGGAATGAGGATAAGCACTCCCCTTTTTTTCTGCAAGAAAGAGTTGGTTTGAATTTTAAATTATTCCGAATAGTCAAGTTCAGAAGTATGTCCCCAGATAAGTCAGGCCCTCTTATTTCAAGTAGCACAGACAAAAGGATAACTAAAACTGGTTTGTTTATCCGGAAATACAAAATTGATGAGCTTCCACAATTATTTAATGTATTGCAAGGTCACATGTCATTAGTAGGTCCTCGACCGGAAGTAGAATTATATGTGAATCGATACAACAAATCTCAGAAAGAGATAATTAAGGTGAAGCCAGGAATCACTGATTACGCTTCGATCATATACCGAAATGAAAACGAACTATTGAGCAGAAGCCTTAATCCCGAAGAGACTTATTTAAAAATAATTATGCCTAGGAAAATTAGGCTTAATATGGTTTGGGTGAATAATTACTCTCTCAAAACCTATTTTGATTGTATCCTAAGAACTTTAGTTCACATTATAAGACACTAATGGTCTCAAGCCACGCTTATTTAATAGCTTTTTTCTTGATTGTCGCCGGTCTTCTTTGGGGCCGGTTCAAAGCCGTGCATGTCTTTGCCGCTGTAGTGATGGTGCTTATTCTATCCGGATTCATGGGAATTAAGCATATCTACGCCACCGCTGTAAACCCTTCTATACTCACTGTGATGGCACTCATTTCACTCACCGGTGTATTGAAGAAGACATTACCCTTTCACAGAATTGGGGATTTATTGGGTAAATCGTCTAGAGGATTAATGATACGTACCAGTCTAGTTACGGCCACCTTGAGTGGATTCATCAACAACACGCCAGTAGTGGCACTTTTAATTCCTATTCTAAAATCTAAAGCCAAGGAACAGAACTGGAATATCGCTCGTTATCTTATGCCCCTGTCCTTCGCCGCTGTGACAGGAGGGACCATTACGCTTATAGGAACTTCAACGAATCTCGTACTTAACGGGCTAATGATAGAAAACGGGATCGAAGGGTTTAAATTCTGGGACTTTCTCATACCTGGACTCGCTGTGACAGGCGCAGTTATCCTCACCACTTTTATCCTCGCTCCAATAGTACTCAAAAAGTCTGAAGATGCAGTGTCTAAGTATCAATCTTCCTCTCGCCAGTATACCACTGAACTTAAAGTCATTCCTGGCGGAACCATGGACGGAAAAACCGTCAAGTCTGCGGGACTCCGCAGCCTCAACGATCTTTTTCTTGCAGAGATCTATAGAGACGGCGAATTCATCTCTCCGGTTTCGCCAAAGATGACCTTAGAAGCCAACGATACTTTGTTTTTCACAGGCGGTCTCGAACACGTTAATGAACTCTTAGATCTCTTCCCTAAGGGCCTTAAAACGATGGAGGAAAAATTCGAAGTGGATGTACGGCGTGATCTTCTGGAAGTTATTGTCCCTAACAACAGTGATCTTATTGGTCGTCCGATAAAGCAAACCAATTTTCGTGCGCGGTATGATGCGGTAATCATTGGTGTTCAGCGCGAAGGGCAACCATTACATGGAAAGATTGGTCAAATAGCCTTGCAAGCGGGAGATTTATTGCTACTGTCTGCCGGTGCCAATTTCACCGCCCGCAACGAACGTGAAACGTCACTTATTATCGTTAACCAACACAAGCGTACGTCGTCCGTGACAAAAGGCAGGGAGCGCTATTTCCTTCCGGGTCTTCTTATCATCGTTAGTGGCGCACTATTTCTGAAATGGTCGTTATTACTCTCTGTTGGACTGATGCTACTGTTAGGTATTGCTTGTGGTGTTACCTATGCAGAGAAGCTCAAGCGAGAATTCAATCTAGAACTTTATGCTTTACTCATTTTATCAGTAGCATTCGGTAGTGCCATTGTGGAAGCGGGATATGCGCAGTTCTTTATCGAACAAATCGCCCTACCAACTGACGCCTCAACGGGTATAGTATTACTATTCCTGCTAACGTTATTATTGACCAATTTCATGACCAACGTCTCCGCCGTCGCCATCGCATTTCCGATCGCCGCAGCGATGATGCAACATTACCAGCTAGGTCATCTAGAAGTATTCCTACCTGTAGCCTTCGGTGCGAGTGGCAGTTTCCTGACGCCATCCAGCTACCAAACCCACCTAATGATCATGGGGCCTGGAGGATACAGCAACCTTGATTTCTTAAAACTGGGTTTACCTGTCCTTATAGCTTACAGTGCAGCGGCATTATGGGTGTTACTTTAAATCAGTTATCACACCACTAATTAGGAATTAGTCTACAGAAATTGGAAATTGCGCATCTAACCAAGCATTTACACCCCATCGTGGCTGAAAAACTCCACATCATTCCTCACCAACACACGGTCTCACAAGAAGATCGTGAGCGTCAAAACGGCCACAAGGGACACGTTTTATGGTTCACGGGTTTAAGCGGTAGCGGCAAGAGCACTATTGCTTCAGCGGTAGAACGCGAGTTGCACCAGAGAGGTATTAGAACCTACATACTAGATGGTGATAATGTGCGTACTGGACTGAATAGTGATTTAGACTTTAGTGCTGCCTCCAGAGAGGAAAACATCCGCCGCATTGCACATGTAAGCGCCTTAATAAAAGATGCGGGTATTGTGGTTCTAAGTGCTTTCGTAAGTCCGTACCAAAAAGACCGCAATTTCGTCAGAGCGTGCGTCTTAGAAAGTTTCTCGGAAATCTTTATAAGTACACCGTTAGAAGTTTGTGAGCAGCGCGATGTAAAGGGGCTGTATGCGAAAGCGCGGGCAGGTGAGATCAGTAATTTTACAGGCATCAGCGCGCCGTTTGAGGAACCCGGAAATCCAGAATTGGACGTACCTACCCATACCATGAGTATAAAAGAAGCGACCGCGATGGTCGTAGCATATATAATACCTAAAATAACAGGTGACAATGAGTAGCTATTCGCTCACACATTTACAGGAACTCGAGGCAGAGGCCATCTTCATCATTAGAGAAGTCTATGCCCAATTTGACAACCCAGCCATCCTCTTTTCTGGAGGTAAGGACAGTATTGTCGTGGCGCACCTTGCTCGTAAGGCATTCTGGCCAGCTAAGATTCCTTTCCCTTTTGTACACATCGATACAGGACATAACTTTCCTGAGACGATGGCCTTTAGAAACCAGCTCATCAAAGACCTTGGTGTACAGTTAGTAGTCGGCTCTGTACAGGAGTCGATTGACGAAGGTGCCGTAGTGGAAGAAACTGGGATCAATGCTTCGAGAAACGCTCTACAAACCACGACCCTCCTTGATACCATCGAGCGCAACAACTTTGATGCGTGTATGGGCGGTGCAAGACGCGACGAAGAGAAAGCACGTGCGAAAGAGCGCTTCTTCTCCCACCGTGATGACTTTGGTCAGTGGGACCCTAAGAACCAGCGCCCAGAGCTTTGGAACCTGTTCAACGGCAAGAAGCGCATGGGAGAAAACTTCCGCGTCTTCCCTATCTCCAACTGGACAGAGATGGATGTATGGCAATACATCCTTCAGGAAAACATCGCTATTCCAGAACTCTACTTTGCGAAAGAACGCAATGTAATCTGGAGACACGGTTCATGGCTTCCTATGAGTGAGCACATCACGTTACGTGAAGGCGACGAGCCCCAAATGAAAATGGTGCGCTTCCGTACACTTGGTGATATCACTATTACGGGCGGTCAAGAAAGCGATGCCGATACTTTAGAGAAAATAGTTCAAGAGGTAGCCTCTTCCCGTCAAACTGAGCGCGGTAACCGTGAAGACGACAAGCGCAGTGAAAGCGCTATGGAAGATCGCAAACGTCAAGGATACTTTTAACCCATCAATCAGATTTAAACATACGATGGAAGATAACTTCGATACCAATTCCTACCTTAATATGGAACTCCTTCGCTTCACTACTGCCGGTAGTGTGGACGATGGTAAATCAACCTTGATTGGGCGCCTGCTTTACGATAGCAAAAGCATCTTTGAAGACCAGGTCACGCAGATTGAACGGGCATCTACAAAAAAAGGACTTGATCATGTCGATCTTAGTCTATTTACGGATGGATTAAAGGACGAACGTGAGCAAGGCATTACTATAGATGTAGCTTACCGTTATTTTGCAACGCCTAAGCGTAAATTCATCATCGCAGATACCCCGGGACACGTGCAGTACACGCGTAATATGGTAACCGGTGCTTCAACCGCCAACCTTGCCCTTATCCTCGTAGATGCACGTAAAGGAGTAATTGAGCAAACCAAACGCCACACCTTTATTTCTTCCCTTTTGCAAATCCCACACGTCTTCGTCTGTATCAACAAGATGGACTTAGTGGATTATAGTCAAGAGGCCTATGATAAAGTAGTCAAGGAATACACCGACTTCGCTGCAAAACTTAATGTTCAGGATGTACGATTCATCCCCATGTCCGCGCTGCACGGCGACAACGTTGTTACCCGCAGTGAGCAGATGAGCTGGTACGAAGGTGGTACGCTCCTGCACAACCTTGAAACCGTGCACATCTCTGCAGATTACAACTTGCGTGATTGCCGCTTCCCCGTTCAAACAGTTATCCGTCCCCACAGCGATCAGTACCACGACTTCCGTGGTTATGCTGGACGCGTAGCAGGCGGTATCTTCAAAAAAGGAGATAACGTGGTTGCCTTACCGTCCGGATTGGAAAGTAAAATCTCTGGTATTCACACCTTAACCGGAGAATTAGAAGAAGCCTTTCCGCCGATGTCCGTGACAATCACATTAGAAGACGATATAGACATCAGTCGTGGAGACATGCTTGTACGCAGTGAAAACCGTCCAGAGGCTCAGCAAGACCTGAATGTAATGTTGTGTTGGCTCAATGCCACACCACCGCGTCCACGAGCGAAATACGTCCTAAAACAAACCACAGCCGATGCCCGTGCGATGATTACCGAGATCCAGTACAAAATGGACATCAATACACTCCACAGACTGGAAGAGGACAAGGACATTAAGATGAACGACATCGCACGTGTAAAGATTCGTTCCACTAAGCCCCTCTTCGCAGATGAGTACAATCAAAACCGTGTGACAGGTTCATTGATTCTTGTGGATGAAGCAACCAACGAAACGGTTGCTGCGGGGATGATTAGATAGATATCTGCTTGATATCATTCTACAAGTTTTAGCAGAACTTATCCTTCAATCCACTGGAGGATTTTTGGTTGTAAGTCATGTGCATAATTTAGACTTAACTTATTGTTTTCATGGAGCTTTTTGTAGAGCTCTGTAAAATCTTAAGAAACGCTTTAGTTACTATGCAAAGAAGGCCAAGAAAAGTCACAGGAATTTTGGAGTACACCTTCAGTTAAGTTCTCCTTAAAATTTCCTTTTCAACATCATAGATAGGCATTCCTTTGCGCTTCAACAAAAATGCCTGCACATAAACAACAATCTCTCTCCACCTCCTTACGTATGCCTTGAGGAGATTTCGAATATACTTTACGCGTAAAGGGAATAATTCTAACTCAACCATCTCCAAAAGATCTTGAAACCTTTCATATTGGCGGAGCTGTTTTTTTGTCTTAAAGATATACCTATTCCTTTTTGAGATACTAGAGTGGTGAAACATATTCATTGCTACGGAGTCTAGGAAAATCTTAATAGGGATTCTAACTGTAGCTCCCAGGTCAAACGATGACTGGCATTCTTGAACCTTACCGCTTTTAGGAGTTACTACGTAATTATACTCTCCATCATCATTAAACAAAATCATTTTGTAGCGAAAATCCGCGAGAGGTGACCTAAGGAACATCGGAATTGATGATATCTGCTTCTCAAACATTTCGATAATTCGCGGATTTGGCTTCACCCGGTTTTCCAAGTTATAGTAATTTTCTAGTTTATCTCTGACAGAGTCACGATAAACTTCAATATGCTTTTCTTTGTTCTTAAAGAATTTCCTGTTCTCCATATTTACGTCAAACCCAGTATGAGAGGACCATGAATCTCCGCTAAGCATTACTTTCAATTCAACGCCATCAAGTAGCATATTTTCTTTTAAGAAGGCCTCTAATCTAAGTGGGTCATTAACCAAGTCATTCATTCCATAAACATCCTTGTGAAGATGACAATGATTTGACGCGAAAGGAATCGCGTATTTTGGTTTTACAGCAGCCATAAATAAAGCAAAAGCCCTACTGTAATGATCCCTATCATCAATAGAATAATCGCTCGATTCTATAGTATAACAAACTCTATCATTTGCACTGCTATGTGAGCGTAATGCGAAATCAAAAGAACCATGTCTCCTGATTATAGATCTTAATGCTGACCCTGCAATCTTACAGTCATTAGCGTTTAACAACTTCGTATCTGGCGTTTCAACAACTACTGCTGAATCATTTAAAAATAAACCGAACTGATAGGGTGTGATTTTAATATCTCCTAACTCGAAAGATTCTCCATGCCTTAATATCTTGATATTTTTAAAACCGATATTTTTTAAATCATTAACGCTTCTTTTATTAGGCTCATCATGAGTGATGATTAGAGTATCCTTGGGGAAAAACTTTTTAAGTGAAGGGCCATGCCAATGATCCCAATGAACATGTGTAATATATATAGCATCAACCTGCAAATTCACCAAGGAATTTCTATCAACAGGTGGATAATTCCACCAACTTCTCCAATAGCAACTACCAATAAGCCACGGATCCAATATTAATTTCTTTCCATTACAGTCGATGGTGAGCGAAGCGTGTGATATGAATTTCAAATCTGTCATAATATTCCTCCAAATTGGGCTTTTGCGAGTGGAATAATCCTTTTTATATAACTATCGTGAAAGTTTTTCATTATCAGTATTAGGTGATCTATTTAAAATTAAAAAATCAATAATTCCTTGAATATATCCATGACCATAACTCACATGTAAAATAAAACATGCATACATATGTAACAATAAATTCTTTAATGTATAATAAGAATTACTCAAAGATTTTATAGAAAATATGAAACTCAATAAAAAATAAGTAATTAATTCAAGAATTAAGAAAACCGCCGCCGGAGGAAATATCAAACTTATACTCAACAGCACAGAAATTGACATCAAAAATAACATCGGAAACAATTGCCTCAGTGTTGTGATTGATCTATGTTTTTTATTAACAAAAACTTTCCAATAACCATACTGTTTGTACTGTGTATACAATCTCTCAAAACTCGCTCTTACATTATACTGAAGACTAATATTTTCTTTCAATAAAATTTTATAGCCTGCTTTGATTATTCTATAGCTAAAATCATCATCTTGATTTCTCGTTAATCTTTCGTCGAAATAACCGATCTCATCAAAAATTTCTCTACGAAAAGAAGGGGAACCTGCTGTATCAACAAATGAATCTTTTTTAATAGATCTATGATTAGAAAAACCTATACCAAACGGAGATGACATAGCCAAACTTATAATTTCACTAGTCTTATTTTCAAATACGTTATTTATAACTCCACCTAGACAACCAATCTCTTTATTTACTCTCAATGTCTCAACAGCTTGCGAAATATAATTTTTCGAGATTACATGTCGAGCACCTAAAATAATTATAAACTCTCCTGTTGAACTCTTAATACCCAAGTTGAATGCAAATGGCGTTTTTTGCTTTGTATTGTCTAATAATTTTATATTATTTGAACTTGCCATGAAATCATTATGTATTAAATCCCTCGTACCATCATTACTCATACCATCTACCACTATTATTTCAATCAATAATTGAGGATAGTCACTTTCTTTTATTGAATTTAAAAGATTTGAAATATATTTAACTTCATTACGACAAGGAACTACTATTGAAACATGGCTCATACGATAATTTTTATTTACAAAATTTCACAGACAAAGTTACTTATTTTTAAAAGCTATCTTTTCTCTTTTAGAGATGAAACATACTTGAAATCACAACCGAAATTTTCAGCAAATAATTGATCAACTTCACTATCGCCTATCATTAGTATTTCATGTTCACATATTTTAATTTTATTTTTTAACAAATATGTAGAGAAACTAATAGTATCTGGCTTAGGTTTTATCTCATTTGCATATATAACATCCGGCCGTAAACCTTTCCACCGGATATTTTCTACCTTATTTTTTTGTTGGTCAACGTTCCCATTTGTGAATACTACATATGGGATTTTATTTTTTATTAAACTCTCTAGAATTAACTTCATACTATCTATTAGCTGAATTTTTTCACGAAGCTTAACTGTTCTAAGTATATCTAGAATTGATGTCATTTCAACATCATGAATATTAAAATTCCTCAACATATTGTCAAATAATTTTGACCTTCCATTTTTGATAAATTCATTTTTCAAGTAACTGTCTATTTTCATTCTATCGATAAAGAAATTTTTTTCTATGAAGTAAGAAATCTCCTCATATGCCCTAAATAGATAATCCGTTTCTGGTATAAGCGTATTGTCTAAATCAAATACTATGAGTTTATACTTAGAAAAATAATTCATCATAGTATCTTATAAATTCCGTGTCCCATTTGATCTTAGGAATAGCATACTCTATATTCAAAAACGCTTCTAGGGCCAGTCTAGGCAGATTTACTCCAGCTCCAAGAGCAGCAACACTCGTTCCTTGAATTCTTGGGTTAATCTCTAAAATTTTAAAATCTCCATATTTATCCTCTTTAACTTGTATTCCTATCGGGCCAACAAGATTTAGCGATTTAATTATTTGAGAACAATAATCAATAATTTTAGTGTGCTTTTCAAATTTACCAGCAACAGAAATTCCTCCATTAGTTTTTATTCTTATTCTCGGTAATATCAAAATCGGCTCACCCGTGTTAGCTACAATAGTATCGATTGTATATTCATTACCAGGAAGAATTTCTGCTATGAGAAGTTCAGGAAAAGAATTGTTTTTTAATATATCACTAATTTTCTCATCTGATATATAAAGAGAATTGGGTTTTTCATGAAACAATAAGTCAAATTCATTTAAATCATCACTTACTAATCTCACTCCTCTACTGCCATTCGAAATAGAAGGTTTAAAACAATACGACGATGTAATAGATTTGATTTCTTCTTTAGCCCTATAAAATTCGTCATAATTTTTCACAACTCGGAACATTGGAGTCGAAATGCCTTTTTGTTCAAGGTGTTTATATAGTGAACTTTTATTATTGGCAATAGATAAATTCTGGAAATCTGAAACCAGAATCTTTACATTGTTTTTTTTAAAAATTTCTATATTCTTCGAAAACTTAAAAAGTTCCATAGTAACTAAGGGGAAAATCACATTAATCTGCTTCTCTTTACAAATTGACAAAACTTTATTTATAAAATTATCATCCTTAGCATTCGGAAGTAATACAAACGCATCATTTAAATACTTTCCAGATGCCTTATGATCAGCATCACCAACAATAAGTTTTGAATTTGGCACTTCTTTTAAGCACTTTATAATACCTGGTCCACCTGGGGCTCCAGCACCTGTCATCAAGATATTAATCATGATACTAATCTTATTACTTCAAAAACCTCTGCATACTTTTGACCTACCTGCACACCTCTAACACTTGCTAAAGAGCGAATGAACTCTTCATTAGCATATGACCTGTGCTTTTGAGACTTATACATTTTCAACGCCTCTATTTTAATATTAACATGTTGTTCACTTAAAAGCATAAAACTTGTAGTTGCAAACTTAAAATTATTCCAAGGCATTTCATAACATAATATGTTACAAAACTTAAAAGCTCTTATAGCTTCATTAGCGATAGTAGAATGATCTTGATGAACATCATTTACTGATGGTATAAAAACTAAATCTGGATTAATTTTATCTCTAAAAGTAATAATATCATCCAAAATTGCTTGTCGATTATAGTTAAAGGTTCTTACATCATATTTTAACAAGTGTAGTTTATCTTTTTTTATGCCTAGCACGTTTGTAGCTTCACCTACCTCTGTAATAAGTATGTCGGAAGGAAATTCAGGTAGGACAGACTGCTCGCACGCACTAAATGCAACATAATGAACTTCCACACCTTCCTTTATTAATCTTGCAATAGTGCCTCCACAACCAAACTCACCATCATCAGTGTGAGGAGCTAGAACCAATACTCTACCTACATTTTTTGTTATCATAATTTAGGGAGCTTTATTTTGTGTATAATTTTTTTGATCTTAAATAGTTTACGAAAATCTTAATTTGATCTAATACTCTTGATATGTTTTTGTAATCCATAAAAGATTTTGTGGGAGCTTTCATTATTGATTCAAAATCTTTTTTAGAATAATTGAATTTTTTATACATAAATTCTAAATCTTGATTCAAAAGTTCTTCTGATGGATATGGAGGCAGTTTAAGTTGACTTAAGGCTTCATCTCTAATTATTAAGCCCGATCTAATTAAATCCGATAAGTGTCCTATTCTTTTATCAATGTTAAATTTTACTGGCAAAACATATCCCTGATAAAATCTAGTGTAGACCGACTCATAATGTTTACCCTCATACTTTGTCCAATCTAACTGTTCCTTGAGAAGATCCATGGCCTTTTCTTTATCGTAATCAACGTAATTTAAAATTGAAAAGACCTTTATTCTTTTGATAAATGTATATAAAAACAGGTTTCGAAGAGAAAATTTAGGATAACTTTTAAGAGAGGTTTCACCTCCGTTCTTCTTATAAACATCTTTTATGAATAACCAATCTGAATGACCATATGACCATCTCCTAACTGACATCGATTCAGTGGAAAAATTCATGCCACTAATAATATATTTAATCCCTCTTTTACTCGCTTCTTTAAATAGCAAAGCAGTAATAGCATGATCAGTGGGTACTTCTCCATCCGGTGTAGATCCTTTCAAAAAGGATTTTTGAAGATCTCTAAACATGTCCCAGTCAATAACATATGTAAATAAATCAATATCAAGTTTATCTAATACCTTTTCAATATTACTAACGGCTAACTCTGAGTTCCATCCATTGTCAAAGTGAATCGCTAATGGTCTTAAACCTAATTGTTTTACTAGATAGGCAACATAAGTGCTATCTACACCTCCCGATACTCCAACTATACAGTCGTAATCTTTTTTAAACCCAATTTTCTTTATTTTTGAAACAACTTTTTTTAACTCATTTTTAGCAACATCACCTTTATAAACTCTTCTTTCTAAAATATCATCATACCTATGACAATGGCTACAAATTCCATTTTTATCAAATGTTATTTCAGGATCAGATGTATCCATAACACACCTTTCACATATCTTATATTCCATATAATTATTTAAACAATTTCTGTAACATTATTTGGGAAGGGTAGTTAATTAAAACTCCTTTATGCTTTCCCTTGAAGACAAATAGACTTCCCGCTGCCACAGCAGACGCACCATTATCGACGGCTAATTTAAAATCTTGTAAGTTTCCAGCGCCGCCAAGGACAACTATTGGGATATCTACTAAATTACTTATCTCTTTTAGTAAATCTAAATCATAACCCGTCATTTGGCCATCATTACTAATAAAATGTACAATAATTTCACCCGCACCATTAAAAATTAAAGACTGAATATAATCAGAAACACTAGATTTAATCTGCTCAGTGCCGGATTTTCTATACGCTCTATATTTTCCAAAGATATTTTTCTTTATATCTACACACACAACAATACTCTGACTACCGTATATTTTTGACGCCTCTTTAATTAGATTCTTGTTGTCAGCTTCAGAACATATAATGACCTTTTCTATCCCTTGTTTAAACGCTTTTTCTATATGACCTAAAGTTCTTATTCCACCACCATAAGAAAGAGGCATAAAACATTCTGTGGCGACCATTTTGATTCTTTCAAAGTTAGGCTCTCTGCTATCTTTAGTTGCGAAAATATCTAATATAACAAGCTCATCTACCTCCTTTTCATTAAAAATTTTAACTGCATTTAATACCTCACCCAAATAAGTTGGATTCTTAAATTTTTTAGTCTTAATAATACCCGTCCCTTCATCCTTAAAAGATAAAACCGGAATTACACGATTCTGAAGCATCTAGATCTCAATAAAATTTTTGAAAACTTTCATACCATACTTATGACTTTTTTCTGGATGAAACTGCATACCTATTATATTATTTTTTTCAAAAGCCGATGTAAATTCTCGTATATAATTTGTAGACGCCAAAATATCAATTGAATTTGTGCATTCTACATAATAAGAATGAACAAAATAAAATTTTTGTTCACTTGTCTCAACAGGTAGTCCATCAAATAACCGGGAAGGTTTATTTAAAGTTATTGTATTCCAACCCATATGTGGTATTTTAAGTTTATAGTTTTCGGTCTGAAACTTTTTAACCTTAGCATTGATGAATCCAAGACCTGGTTCATCGCCTTCCTCGGAGCCTAATGTCATTAATTGCATTCCCAAACAAATTCCCAAGATAGGGGTATTGTGTTCAAAGACTTTTTCCTTTAAAACTTCAATCAAATTACTTTTTTTTAGATTTTTCATGCCGTGATCGAAAGAACCAACTCCTGGCAAAATCAATTTTTGAGCATTAGAAATCTCATTTGGACAATTCGATATTACACACTCACCCCCCATTCTCTTAATCATGTTTTGAATCGAGCCTATATTGCCAGCTCCAAAATCAATTATAGTTATCATTTATAATTATTTATACAATTAGAATATAATTCTCTATATTTTCCTGAAATATCTTTCCAAGCAAAATTATCCACTTGATAAAGAGCATTGGAACTCAGTTCTTCATAATTATTGAAAGATAATAAGATTTTACTTTTTATATCGTTAATACTGTATGGGTCTACGGGATAACCCGGTGACCTTATTGAGAAATAGCCATCTATTCCTTGGTTTTGGGTGTATATTATTGGTAAGCCTTGCGACATAGCCTCTAAATACACAATTCCAAATGTTTCCCTAAAAGAGGGCATAATAAATAAATTATTCCTTCTATAAATATCTAATAACTCCTGTTTATCAGCGGTTCTTTCAAGAACTGTAACCAGCGATTTATCAACCTTATTCAACAGATTTTCAGTAAACCTAGAATTATATCCTCCACCACCAACTATAGTTAAATGAATTGACACTCCATCTGAATACAACTCTACAACTGATTCCACTATGGCTTTTATGTTCTTATTGGGCGTAAAATCACCAACATACAATAATCTTATCGTATCAATTCCAGCTGCAGAATCAATATCATTTTTATTTCTTAACCAAAAATCATCTATTCCATTCGGTATGGTCACAACTTTTTGCGATATTATATCGTAATACTTTTTAGCAACATATTTATCCAAAAGTAACTCCTTGTATTTCGGAGTAATAAAAATGATTTTTTCCGCATTCAGCAATATTTCCTCTCCTTTGCTCCTTAAGTGATATAAATACTTGAAAAAAATATTTATATCCGTATTTCTAACAGTGACTACGTACGGGATGTTATACTCCTTTTTGATCTTTAATGCTACTGCACCATCACTAAACAGAAAATGCGAATGAATTAATCCACTTTTATCTAAACTAACTTCCCTTTTAATAACAGAAAAAATTAAACCGATCTTTCTGTTGAAGAGAATCCTATGCATTTTCCTTAGAATATGCCTATAAATAACTCGTGTATCCTTACTCTCAATTTTATATTTGTTCACTTCTGAACTCGTTCTTGTTGGTACAAATACAATCTGACTTATTTTATTTCCCGCAAGACTCGTGACCATATTCTTATATAAACTTTGATTTGAATAATCACTACATATATGAACTAAATTCATCTAATTCTATTTATTATATGTTCTTCTATTTCTCCATCATTTATAAGTGCTACATCCAAAATATTTGGCCTATATGAAACACGACTACTTAACTTTAACGACCGCGGCATAATCAAACTCATATTATTTTTTACATGAAAATTGAATCTTTTCATCCATATGCTTACATAGTAATATAAAAATTTCAAACCATTTATATTTCGAATATTTTCCCTGTAACACTTAACTATCCGTTGCCTGTAATTACTATCAAAAACTAAACAAGATGCGTACAAATATTCATAATTAAAATCATCTAGGTATTCATCCATTTTCATTTTCTCAAGCGCTTTTAATACCGACTCTGCATATATTGTTTTGCCGGACCAATAGTAAGGAACTCCTTTTGACCACTCTTTTCCTGTGTTTTTTGGCAACTGCTTTATCTCTGTAATCTCTCCGTAATGTCTACCTTCTGCACCCTTTCCACCAGCACTTAAAACAGACTGTCCTGAAATAATTAATGGAGCATCTATTATAATATAGTTTTTCACATATTTACAAATAGCAACCGCATTTGCCATATCGGGACTAGGACCAGGAAAATATGAGCCACAATCTTCAAATATTTTATCCAAAATTTTCCTGCTCACTATGCCGTGATATATCCTAGGTAAATTATATATTTCTGAACCACCACTACAAATAACCTTTCTCAGAATATGACTAGAATTAATACTTTCTATTTTATTCGATAATAAGCCTGACTTAAACATACCTGACTGTCTATCTCCATATAACCTCGGTCTAACATCTGGCCACAAATAAGTACCTTTAATAGGCAATATTGCCTCGATTTGGTCTGCACGCCACTTGTCTATATAAGTCAGAATGTGTTTACTAAATATGTCGTCATCTCCAAGAAGAGAAATAAATTCTCCACAGGCCTCTGAAACAGCCAAATCACAATTTTCTGTTTGTGATAATTCCTCGCTATTCTGAAAATACTTTATCCTTTCGTCTGCTATACTGTTCAGAAAAGAAAGAAATATTTTTCTTTGATCAACGGAGCTATTATCATAAATAACTAATTCTATTTCTATCGAATCGATAGATGTAAAATACTTCACTAAGTACTTTAAGTAAAAATGTCTGTCTTTAGTTGGAACTACAATACTTAATTTAATTTCCATCACCATTTAATTTGATACTGTTATCACTTCGTATTTTAGCATTGGCAATAGTACTTGCTCCAATAAATGAAAATAAAATCCATAAATCTGTGAGATTCGACGATTTCATTGCATTCAAAAATACGAACAGCAATAAAACTGAAAATACATTCCTTTTTACATCAAGTTTAATCAATACGGCTACTATTATTATAAGGCCTAGAACCAAACCAATAATGCCTAATTCAAAAAAGGTTTCTAGAACAATGTTGTGCGGATAAGCTCTTTCATCACGACCAGTATAATAGATACCAAAGCTTCCAATTCCATTTCCAATAATTAATGTAGCAAAAGATTCAAAAGGTTGAGAAAATGCATACTCAAACATGTCCATTCTTGACATTGTTGAACTATCGATAGAGCTAAACAAACTATCTAACCTTGCGTAAGAATTAGAAAAAAATTGGAGAATCTGTGTTGAGAAGAAAAACATCAAAAGAGCGACAAAACTCATAGATTTAAAATTATATATATTTGTAATAAATTTAAATTTGAAAATAGAATTAAAGTTCATAATTAAGGTCAAACAAACTGTAATTAATAAAGGAGCCCTTGCAGAAGAGGCAACCAAAAGCGCAAATACTGATATCTGAATCCAGATATTTTTATTAAAATAATTTAACAATAGAAATGCTATGCCTAAATGTAATCCCAGGGACAAATAATCAAATAAATTTCCTATAAACAATTCCGGTGATTCTATATCTCCCGTCCACGTAATTGATCTTAGATAAATCAATACGATTGCCAGTGGTATTAGAATCACTATATACCAGTTTATAAACAAATTGAAGTTAATTCTCTTTATACAAATTGGGTAAATAAAAAACACTATATTCCCTAGAAACGATAGTAATTTCTCATACTTATATGATCTCGAAGGAGAATATAAAGATGATATTGTCATCCATATATAAAAAAGCAAAATAGCCACAAAAACGCACCATAAGTAATAACTGATGTGAACTCTACCTTTAATTAGCTGTATGAGTATATCTAAAATAGCAATCCCCACCGCCATTTTCACAAAATCAAATTCATATCCTATATTGAAAAACGCAAGCCCTTTTAAAAACCCGGACATCAACAATAAAAGATATATCAAACTTTGGTAATCGTATTTACTTGAGTCTTTTATCACTTATTTCTTCGATGTTGCACGCCTAACCCAAAAAATCCACTAACTCATTTAGTTGAATTTCAAGCGATTTACTCTTTATAAGCGGTTGCAAACATCTATTAGTATAATCTACTTCAGATGGGCGTATTATGAAATTGGCATTATATACTCCATTAAAAATACTTAACATGTCAAATTTGGAGTAAATCTCCGCCGTTCCCAATTGCACAATACCTTCATTCTTGTATTTAGAAAACAATGTATCATTGGATATAATGGAATCAACTCTTTTACACCATTCCAACGTCGTAATTCCATTCCAAAAATGATTTACATATCCATTAAGTACACTTCCTTGCGGATTGGACAGAAACCAAGATAACAAACCCTTGTTTGAATTATCATCTGGACCAATTATTGACACTCTAACTATGATTGAATTAATCAGTTTTTTTACTGCGGTTTCCCCTAAAGATTTTGACAATCCATATACATCATTAGCCGTATGTATAGCGTCTATATTGTATGAGCTATCTGCGATACCATCAAACACACAATCAGTACTCGGATGAATTAGAAAATGCGTTTTCTTTAAACTTCGCGATAGTGCTAATGGCAATATCGTGTTTGATAAAAATAAATTAAATGCATCTTCGGATTTCTGCTTTATTCTACCAATACAATTAATAACAAAACCGTCTTCTAATTCATTTAACTCTGCTACATATAAATTAGAATTGTCTTCAGTAAATCTGGAGTTAAACTCGATGATGTTGTACCCATTTTTACTAAAATAATGACATACCATTTGGCCCAGCATTCCTTTAGAACCAAGAACAATTACATTTTTCATTTATTAACTAAGTTCATTTTGAATATAACTTAACTCTAATAATTTACTAATTATCTCATCCACACTTAATTGTTTTGTTTTATGTGAATTATAATCATTATTTAGTTTTATCTCATTCTCTTTTTCAGATTTAATAGTATAATTTAAATCTCGACTATCCAAAGGAACTTTAAAATAATTATCGAACTCTTTAGATTTAGAAAACTCTTCAGAGGTTAATAATGTCTCATGTAACTTTTCTCCGTGCCTTATGCCTATGTTATTAATTTGAGACTTCGAGCTAAACAATTTTATCAATGACTGTGCCAAATCACCAACGGACGAAGCTGGCGATTTTTGAACAAATAAGTCACCATTGTCTCCATTTTCAAGAGCATATAAAACCAAATCTACAGCCTCATCTAAGGACATCAAAAACCTTGTCATTTCGCTGCTCGTTATAGTCAGAGGCTTATTATTCTTTATTTGATCAATAAATAACGGGATCACAGACCCTCTTGACGCCATAACATTTCCATATCTAGTAACACACACTTTCGTGTGATCTGAATTTCTTGATTCTGCCAAAGCCACTTTCTCCATCATTGCTTTAGAGATACCCATTGCATTGATAGGATAACATGCTTTATCTGTACTTAAGCAGACTACTTTATCTACCTTATATTTAATAGCTGTTGTAACTACATTATAAGTTCCATTAACATTGGTTTTCACTGCTTCTATTGGGTAAAATTCACACGATGGAACTTGTTTTAATGCAGCTGCATGAAAAATATAATTGCACCCCCTAATTGCATATTTAATAGAATTAATGTCTCTAACATCACCTATGAAAAACTTAATTCGCGTATCACTGAATTTTTTTCTCAGGTCGTCCTGCTTCTTTTCATCCCTTGAAAGGACCCTTATTTCCTTAGGATTATAAGCTGCAATTTTACTAAGGAATGTTGATCCAAATGACCCTGTTCCTCCCGTAATTAAGATAATTTTATCACTTAACATCTAATATATTTTTGTAATTGTTCATACCTAGGCCTAGGTTTTTTTTAAGCATTTCCTCTATTTCATCACTGCTATAATTAAGATTGTCCTCTAATGATTCAATTAAAAGATTTAATTCAGAAGATGATTCAAATTTATCATTTAATCCGGGGTAAGTGTCATTTTCAAACTTAGAAAATCTAAAACAAGGAACTCCAAGACTCCATAATTCAAAATAAACAGATGAATTAAAAGTTATGGAACATAAAATATCATTTTTCTTTATAATTTCTTCTATATTATCATAGGTAATATATAAGGAGTATTTTGAAAAATCTGATTCATTGCTACTTGGATGAAGTTTAATAATCATATCTAAATTATTTTCCATAAGTAATTTCAACAAGTTTAAACTACCTTTTAAATATTCTCTCCTTGGCAATAAAACAAGAAATTTTTTAGAGTTCGTATCTGTTTTTTTTAATATGAAACTTGAATATTTCGGATTACCTCCTGTAAGTATGTTTTCTAAATTAAAATTGTAGTTTTTATTCAAGTCTTGTTTTTGATTTTCACCCCAAACAATAATAAATTCCGAACAAATATTAACAGCATTAATGATATCAATTGGCTTAAAGGACTTATAATTTATGTATGTTTGACCGTGAGTCAATGAGTACGTTGCTATATTATTTTTTTCATTAAAACATACACAAATTAAAGCTTCTAAACCAACAGAACTATTAAATGATAAGTATTTTTTTGATTCAGTTCCAAATTCTAATGACCTTAGTTCATACATGGAATTTTTATAAAAAATATAATTAGACCAAATAAATAAAAATTCTTTAAAATTAAGTTTAAGTTTACTTATCAAAAAGAAGGATTCAAAGAGATGTTTTAATGTTATACATAAATTTAAATTAAATTTTAATCTAAAATCAGTTATTAAAACATGATTTAAATCCTTAATAATTGAATCCAAAAAAACACGATGATCTTTTCTGCTGTAAGGAAAAGTAACAATTAATTTATTGTTTAATATAGCTTTTTTTAAATCAGTAAAATCAAAATTAAATAACCACTTTAAAACTTTTCTATGAACATTTAATTTCCTTCCATCACATAAATATAATATATCATAATACATTACCTTTTTCATATCACAATCTAAGATGGACAAAATCTTATTAGCTTTGTGCCAATCAATCATTATGCAAAAGTTTATATTTATTTAAGAATAAGGATTTTTTGTCAATTAAATCATAAACAATTGCTGAAAAAATTGTTATAAATAAGGTAGAAAAAGCTGCACCATCTATCCCAAACTTATTAATCAGAATAAAATTAAGTACTACATTAATAAAAAGAGATAAAATAACTCTTTTTAAAATAATTTTTTCAAGGTTATTAATAATTAATAATTTATTGTTTAATGAAGTCATTATCGCAAAAAAGGCTGAAATAAATAGTATTTTCAAACTAAAACTTCCACCAGAATAAATTTCTCCGTACAAAGTGTTGGTAATGATATCTGATAAAAAATAAAGAATAATACTTACAGGAATAAATAAAAAATACAGATACTTATATATTTTATTTATGATTAAATTCATTTTCCTATGTTTTGTTAAATATGAAATCAATGAAAGTGTCAGTGTAAAACCAATCATCACATAAGCATCATAAATTTTTACAACAGACCCATAAACTCCTAAATCAAAATCGCCTAAAATCATTTTAATCATTACTTGATCTATTCTAGTATATAGTATAAATGAAAATGTTATGACTACGTTATAAACTATACTATTTTTTAATGGCTTAATCTCTTCTATTTTAGCTTTAAATATTTCATTAATATTAAATTTTGATCCTAATAATAAAAATGTGCCAAACAAAATCCCATCAATTAAATATGCTATTAGTAAAGGAAATAAACCAAAATCAAAATACACTATTACTAACTTAATTATAACTGATATTATATTTGAATATAGATAAGCTTTAGTAGTTTTTTTAGATTGATGTATAGAATTATTATAATAATTTATAATTTGTAAAGGCGCAAACAATAAACTAAAACTATATATAATTAGATATAGTGAATATGAGTAGTTAGTTAATAATACAATTGTTGATATAACAAATACTAATGGAATAGCTATTATGTATGACAACTTTACAAAAGAAGTTAAATAATTTTTTTCTCCACTTTTAGTTATTTCTCGTGGTAAAATTGATGAAGATCCCAAATAAATTAGTGGATTAAAAAGAGTAACCACTGTTAAAATAAAAGTTAAAATCCCAAATCTTTCAGGAGCCAAATATCTAACAATAAAAACTCCTACAAAAAAAGATAGGGCATATTTAAACAATTGTTGAAAAATCATCCAAAAAGAATTATTAATCACCATTTTATTATTCATTATCAACTCTATTGTAAGGAGATTTACCTTGTATCATTCTTAGAATATTACTTGCAGCTTTATATCTCATTTCCAAAAAAGATTTATCACTGTAATATGCTGTATGAGGGTTAATAATAAATCTTCCATCAAGCCAAGGAGCTTTGCCTCTCCAGGCATCTATTAATATCGATTTTTTTGGTGGTTCTTCTGGTAAAACATCTAGAGAAACATTTGACAATTTATCTTCTTTTAATGCTTTGTAAAAGACATCTACATTACTAATAATACCCCCTCTTGCAGTATTTACTAATGAAGCGCCATCTTTCATGAACGATATAAATTCATCATCTACCATTGCTTTTGTTTCACTATTCAATGGACAATTAATAGATATTATATCACATGCATTTAATATCTCTTTTAGACTTTCTAATCTAGTAGAGTTTAACATCTTTTCGTGACCTCTTACGACATATGGGTCATAAAAAAAGGTTTGAAATCTTAATGCATTTGCCTTTAAAATTAGACTACCTCCAATTCTACCAGCTCCAATTACTCCAAGCTTAATTTTATTATTTCTTTTAATCGACTTGATTGTGTTTTCTTGCCATGTATCAAAGTAAGATCTGGAGAAATAATCATATCTTGAAATCCCTCTTGTGATATTCATAATCATAGCTAATGCTGTATCACTTACTTCATCCGTTCCATAGTCAGGAGTATTGCAAACTACAATGTTTTTTTTCCTACAATAATCAATATCAATTTGATCATATCCAACTCCATATCTAACAATACCTTTCAAATTTGGTAAATTATCAATAAAATTTTTATCAACTTTTTGATGCCAAACAATTATGTATTCAATTTCTTTGGAAATTTTATTTGATAAATAATTCCCTAGTACATCAAACTCGATGTCTGGAGATTCAATATAATCGGTGATAAAAACGTTTTTTTTCATATGACATCAAATTTCAGAGCTAAATTTTCTAATCTGGAAACTACTTTATCTCCTTTTTTAATAATATTATTTTCAACTCCGCTTGGAGTGCCAGTCAATATAACATCATTTTTACTTAGTCTGGTAAATTTTGATAGGTAAGCTACAGTTTCGAAAACATTATAAATCATATCTTTTGTATTACCACTCTGCGTTATTAATCCATTAATTTCTGTACTCAAATTAATGTTATTAACATCTAAATTATCAATGCTTAAAATATTTTCCATTTCAATTGGACAAAATCCTGGTAAACTTTTTGAATAAGCCAAATGATGGTCCCTATCATGAATATTTTTCCTAGTTAAATCACAAGCCACAGTTATTCCTAAAATATGATTTTTAACTTCTTCCAGAGGAATATTAAAACATTCTTCTTTAATAATTATTGCTAATTCAACTTCTGTCCAAAGGCTTTTAGTATCATTTGGATAAGCAATTTTAGAATTATTTCCATTTAAAGTATTTAACGACTTAACGAAGTATAATGGAGTCTCTGTAGTGATTCCTACACCCTTATAATTTAAAGCCATGCAATGTATGTTTCCAATTTTATTAATCATATCAATTTGAAATATCTTTATTAAGATACTCTTTAAACGAAGTATGGTATTTTTTTTCAAAAACAGTATTATCTTCTCTAATTAGAGACAACTTTTCTGCAAATTGAAAATCTTCTTCATAATCAATATCCACATTAGCATCTCCACTTGTTTCGAAAAAGCCGATATCACCAGAATATAATCCGTACTCATTTTTAATATAATTATCTATGAAAACAGATTTTTTAACAATTGTAATAGCGAAATTTAACGCTTTTAATGATTCTAAATCCTGAGATCTAGGATGTTTCTGGTTGATTGAAAAATTAATTGCTTTCCCAGACAAAAAACAATGCGTCTGAATAGATTCACAAGAAAGCAAAGTGTCAAAATTATTATTTAAATAATAATCAAATGCATCATCATATAATTCACTTGTCATAAAAGGAGAAGTGGGATTTATTATAGCTAAGTATTCTAAATCATTATTATTTAAATAATCAAAAATATAATCATCTATCATTGAATCACTTGTTGCCAGTTTTTTTTTCCTTTTGTAAAAGTCAATTTTATTTTCTTCAGCGAAGTTCTTGTAAATTTCGTGATCACTATTTATCACAATTTTGTCAAAGGATCTTGTATTTTTTAGGTTATCAATACAATATTGAATAAGTGGTTTATTTTTCAATAGCCTCAAACTTTTACCTTTAATTCTTTTGCTTCCAAATCTAACTGGAATTAATGCGTGGATTTTATTAATCATATTAGTTATTTAAATACTTAGATATATACAGTACTTGATCTACAACTTTTGATGAATAACCCCATTCATTATCGTACCATAAAACCATCTTGAGTAAATTTCCGTTCATAACCTCTGTCCATCTATGATCTATGTGAACCGAACTTGTAGTTCGTAAAAAATCAATAGATACTAGCGGTTTGATTGTATTATTAAAAATATTAAATGACTGTTTTTGCTGAAGATCTTCAAAAAGAATTATAATATCTTCTTTTGTAGCGTTTTTACTCAATTGTATTGTTAAATCAGCACTTCCAACTATGTTAGTAGGAGTTCTATAAGAGAAAGACCCTATTTTTCCAGATAAATTCTCTAAAACTTTATATGTAGCATCTAAAGCAGACGTTGGCTTTGGAATCATATTACCGATAGATGATCTACCTAATGCATAGTGGTGATATATATCACCAGGAACGGACCATGATGAGGACGACCCATCCATTAGTTTTTGATAATTCAACCATGGATGTAAAGTAGTTATATGCCCGGAATCAATTCCAAAACTTTTATTAAGGTTTGAAAGAACTGGAGCTAATGCAGTAGCATCACAAATACTTGAAGATATAACTTTATGCTTATTATTATCAAATAATTTTTCGTTCACCCCCAATATCATAGTGAAATCAACTTCATCGGGAGAGTGAGTAATAACTACATGTTTTACGTTAGATTTTTTAACAAGATCATGAGATTTGATAACATTAGATTTTATTCCTGAAGAATCAATCACAATATCGACTCCTCTAGAATCCCAATCAACCTCATCGATATTAGGACTAGAACTATACGAAAAGCTTGTTTTATTGTTAGAAATAAAGTTTCCATTTAAAGAGAATTCATCTTCGGAATTTAAATTTCCATATAAAGTATCATAATTAATTTGATATATAACATTATTAATATCCGGATTAATATCATTTATATGAACGAGTTCAAAACTAGAAGACTCTAAATTGTTTCTTA
>Ga0206125_10001460_pt1 | contig 27696 bp, 28 predicted proteins | sample Helgoland_Spring_4_FD_148598 | JGI IMG/M metagenome (GOLD analysis project Ga0206125, IMG submission 148598) | Pelagic subsurface seawater microbial communities from Kabeltonne, Helgoland, North Sea - Helgoland_Spring_Bloom_20160331_1 | ecosystem: Environmental > Aquatic > Marine > Epipelagic ... | reverse complement strand
GGGAATACCGCCAATGGTTGCCGGCGCAGCAAAAATTCGCGTTACCTACCAAGTGGATGCCGATGGGTTGCTCAATGTAACTGCTAAGGAGTTGACCAGTAATGTGGAATCGAGGATAGAGGTCAAACCATCTTTTGGTCTAGCTGAAGATGAAGTAACTCAAATGCTGAGAGCTTCCTTTGATCATGCGCGCGATGATATGCAGGCAAGAGCATTACGTGAACAGCAAGTTGAAGCAGATCGAACCATAGAAGATTTGAGCTCCGCCCTGGCTAAAGATGCCGAGGCCTTGTTGACAGAAGAAGAGTCTGGATGTTTGTATACAGGTTTGCAGGAATTGCAACAGCTGCGTACGCAGGCGACCGAGCATCGCGTATTAGCAAGAAAAATCGAGACCCTTGGTAAACTCAGTGAAAGCTTTGCCGCAAAGCGAATGGACGCGTCGGTCAAGGCTGCTCTGTCGGGGCAAAGCCTAGACGACATTGAGTCTCGTTAACACTATTTTTTAAAAGAGGAAATACCTAATAATGGCGCGAATTGTTTTTCTTCCCCATAAAGAAATTTGTCCTGAAGGTGCTGTGGTGGAAGCTCAGAGGGGCGAATCAGTTTGCGAAGCTGCGTTGCGCAGCGGTCTGGACATAGAACATGCCTGTGAGATGTCTTGTGCCTGTACCACCTGCCACATTCATGTGCGCGAGGGTTTTGAGTTGCTACCAGACGCTGACGATCTAGAAGAAGACTATTTGGACAAGGCATGGGGTGTTGATCCGGATTCACGATTGAGCTGTCAGGTAATTGTCGAGGACGATGATCTAGTGGTAGAAATACCTCGATATACCATTAACATGGTGTCAGAAAGACATTGAGGCAAAGCAAAGTGGAATTAGGTTTTAAAATAGCAGCAATGCAGCGAATTTTTGCCTGTGTCGCGATGTTGCTCAGTGCGTCTTGTGTGATTTCAATTGATAATGTCAATCATTATGTCGATGACAAAGTTGCAGTAACCGGTAGCTCGGCGGTGGTCAGACATACAGTATTGTCAGATGGTCATCCCATGGCGCTATGGGAAAAATCGAACGGCAACACTGAAGGTATTATTCTTTTTATTCATGGCCGTACCTGGAGTGCCTTGCCTGATTTTGACCTTCAAGTTGAAGGTGAAGATCTGTCATTGATGGATGGCATGCTGGAAAAGGGCTATGCCACCTATGCTCTTGATTTACGAGGTTATGGTCAAACGCCAAGAGATGAGAGTCAATGGTTGTCTCCTGACAAGGCTGCCAACGATGTCATCAATGTGTTGAATTGGATCTCTCAGCGTCATTCAGGGGAGCCAGTACATGTTTTCGGTTGGTCTTATGGTGCGGTAATTTCCTTATTGTCTGCGCAGAAAAATGCCGCCGATATGGCGAGTCTGACGCTGTTTGGTTTTTGGTTAGACCTCGATGCTGAGCATGCGCGCCCCTCAGAATCCTCAGTGCTTGAACGCCGCGTCAATACCGCTGAGGCCGCTGCCAGTGACTTCATTACGCCAGGCAGTATCAGTCAGCGCGCCATTGATGGCTATGTTGAAGCTGCGTTGGAAGCAGATCCAGTGCGAGTGGACTGGCGCAATGAGGACCAGTTTTTGGCCATAGATCCCGCTCTTATTGAGCTTCCTGTGTTGTTGTTACAGGGAGAGTTTGATCCCCTTACTCCAACACATCTGCAGAGTAAGTTATTCAGTCGCTTGAAAACTGCGGACAAGCGCTGGATTGTTGTCGCCGGCGGTGACCACGCGGCATTTTTGGAAGCGCCTAGAAGCGACTTTATCCGCCTGTTAGCTGACTTTCTCGATCAATATCAACCTTAAAAGAATTCCTGCCAACCCCTCAGGAGGAACAGTTTATGCTCAAGTGGACCGACGTTAATGATATCGCTATTGAACTGATGGAGCGGCATCCAGATGTAGATCCTCAATATGTCAACTTTGTTCAACTCAGAGATTGGGTAATGGCAATTGAGGAGTTTTCAGATGACCCTGACCGCTGTGGTGAGAAAATACTAGAAGCTATTCAAATGACATGGATTGACGAGCTGGACTAATTTTACTGCATACCCAATTATCGACCGCTAGAACATCCCGCATGAAAATTTATCGACGTGTTACACTGTATAGTTGTGTCACTCGGTGCTGGGTTAATTGTGAGAATAATGGGTCATACACCGATGTCTTCAGATAAGTCCCAAATCGTTGACATGGCTCTCCATGAGATGATGTTGCTGGCTGATATTTCGGAACCCATTCAGTTCCCGAATGTTTCTTATGCCAATCGGAGGGACCGCGATGACTGGGCGTTTGACTGTTTTCAATCCAAGCAACAAGTGGCTGCTGTACAGGGCACCGATGAGATAGTCGGATCTAAACGTTACGTTGATGGTGTAAAAAAATTATATTTTGCTGATGCAAGTGGTGTGGAGTAGGACGATATGGACTTCCGTTGGTCTGGTGCTGCGGTTAAATTTTGGCTGGTATGCGCCACTCTATTCATCCACTGCTCGGCGCTGTCAGATCACGCTAGGTTACCCTTTTATCGTCCCGATATGAATCCATTTACCCTCGGTTATGTCACAGCAGATACAACCATCGGTACCGGGATTGCACAGGGTCAATGGCGTTGGCAGATGGGACTAAATGTTGCCAATACCGTTCAATCGGAAAGTCGTGCTGACGGCAGTGAGTCTATTTTGCTCGATGCTGAAACCAAGCGCTTTCATGTTGGCGTTGAATACGGCTTATCGGACAAATGGACGTTGTCCTTAGATTTGCCCTACATTCGTCACAGCGCAGGTCATCTGGATGGCGCAGTTGATGAATTCCATGGACTTTTTGGTTTTCCTGAGGGTGCTCGAGGTAAACGCGCACCAGATTTATTGGCGATCGAATATCGTGTCGATGGTCATGCTCTGGTCGATTTTAGCCAGCCATCCTCGGGTATCGGCGACATTGGACTATCGGTGATTCGCAGCATTGATAGTGATTGGATTGAGGATCTAAGGGTCGGCGCTAAGTTAAAGTTTCCCAGTGGTGACTATTATCACTTAACAGGTTCAGGAACTGCTGATGGTGCTGTCTGGCTCTCTGGTAGTGCCGTCCTCGCGACCCAAGTCTCGCAGTTTTTTAGTGTCGGCGCTGCGGTGATTGAAAAGAATGCTGGCTTGCTCAATGATATACGAAATTCTAAATATGGATTTCTGTCCTATGGCGTTGCCTGGCGATACAATGATTTTTTGACATTAAAAGCGCAATTGGATACCAGATCAGCAATTTACCATCAAACCAGCATGGCGCCGCTAAAAGCATCGACAACCATTAGTTTTGGCGGAACGCTGACCATTTTTCGCGACTACCAGCTGGATATTGCTGTGGTGGAAGACATTCATGTGGGCACAGCGCCAGACGTGGTTTTTCATATTAATCTATTCTCTGCTGCGCTGTTTTAGACGACGCGCTGAGTCTGTTGCTTCGAGAGGTCTTGCCTAATGATGATCTGGTCTCAATCAATGGTTCACAGAGCGCATAAAGCGGTTGTGACTCTGACTATTGATAGGTAAACTGCGCGCACTTTGAGAAGGGCGAAAGAAAACAGCGAAGGCTTCGCCCATTTAAAAATTTATCGAATTTGGAGAGTTTTTATGGCGTCTGAACGCACCCTATCTATTATCAAGCCCGATGCAGTTGCAAAAAATGTCGTTGGCCAAATTTTGAGCCGATTTGAAGCTGCTGGGCTGAAAATCGTTGCCTGTAAAATGCAACAACTTTCCCGTGAGCAGGCGGAAGGATTTTATGCCGAGCACAGAGAGCGAGGTTTTTTCAACGATTTAGTGGATTTTATGACGTCTGGACCGGTTTCAGTTCAGGTACTGGAAGGTGAGAACGCTATTATAGCTAATCGTGACTTGATGGGCGCAACCAACCCTCAAGAAGCTGCTGCTGGCACTATTAGAGCAGATTTTGCTCAATCGATAGATGCCAATGCTGTACATGGTTCAGATTCTGCTACATCAGCTGCGCGTGAGATCGAATATTTCTTTGCCAGCGATGAAATCTGTTCTCGCTAACAGCCGATCATCGAGGACATCAATGTCCAATCAAGCAGCTGAAAGTACGTCTAATGAGCAACCCCAAAAGGCAAAAATCAACCTTTTGGGGTTCTCTTTGTCTCGCCTTTGTGATTTTTTTGAGCAGATCGGGGAGAAACGTTTTAGGGCAACGCAAGTAATAAAATGGATTCATCAGGAAGGCGAGCGCGACTTTAATAAGATGACCAACCTGTCGAAAGACTTGAGGGCCAAGCTCGATGAAATAGCCGAAGTTGTTTTACCTGAGGTGGTCAGTTGTCAGGATTCAGTGGATGGCACACGCAAGTGGCTGATCCGGGTGGACGGCGGTAGTTGCATCGAAATGGTTTATATTCCTGAGCGCGACCGCGGCACACTCTGTGTATCCTCTCAAATTGGCTGCGCCTTGGATTGTAGTTTTTGCGCTACGGGAAAGCAGGGTTTTAATAGAGATTTAACCTCGGCAGAAATAATTGGTCAGCTGTGGATTGCCGCAGACTCCTTCGATCAGTTTGCCACAGCGGCCAAACGCCGAGTGTCCAATGTGGTCATGATGGGTATGGGCGAACCGCTGATGAATTTTGATAACGTAGTCGATGCGATGAGTATCATGCTGGAGGATAATGCCTATGGCTTGTCTAAACGCCGTGTGACCTTGAGTACTTCTGGGGTGGTCCCAGAGTTAGACAAGTTGGCCGACGTAAGCGATGTCTCTCTTGCTATTTCGCTGCACGCTCCAAATGATGAATTGCGCAATCAATTAGTTCCCATTAATCGAAAGTACCCGCTGGCAAAGTTCATTGAAAGTACAAAGAACTACATCGATAAAATGCCTGACAATCGGCGCAAGGCAACCATTGAATACACGCTGATGGATCAGATTAACGATCGATCAGTCCATGCTCGCGAATTGGCACAACTGTTGAGAGATTTGCCCTGCAAGATTAATCTCATCCCATTTAATCCATTCCCAGGTTCTGAATACAAGACTGTTACCAATACAGCGCTGAATAGGTTTCGAGACATTCTCATGGCAGAGGGTTACACTGTCACCGTGAGAACAACCCGTGGAGATGACATAGCGGCTGCTTGCGGTCAATTAGCAGGTGAAGTTAATGACCGAACCAAGCGACAGGCGCGGTGGAAGAAACGATTAACTGAAGAGCAACCCATTAATATAATCGGATAGTCTATTGTAGATGTGCGATTGCAGAGCTGGGAACGCTGTTGAACTAGTTTGCATTGTGGATGCCTAATGACAATGATAAAGAATCTCAATCACTTTGGCTTAGTAGTATTGATTAGCGTGGTTTTGCTTATCTCTGCCTGTGCCAGCACGGACGGCTCGCGGTCTTCCGCAAGTGACCCTTCAAATTCTTTTGAGCAGCACGTTAATCTTGCCAAACAGTACATTGGTCGAGGAAATCGCAACTTAGCCAGAACGCATCTGAATAAAGCGGAGAGCTTAGCTGTCGCACAAAGCAAAAAGTCCCAACTTTATAACGCTTATGGTTTGTTGTATCAAACAGAATTAGAGTTTGCTTTAGCGGAAGAATATTATGTAAAGGGTGTCAAAAGTAACCCGCAGGATGTTGCATTGCGATATAATTTTTCTACTTTTTTATTGGCTCGTGGCCGTGCACAAGAATCTATCCAACAGATGTCAGTCGCCTGTGATGATCCCAGCTATTACCGGCGTCCTCAAGGCTTCTTTGTGATCGGTTTGGCACATAACATGATGGATAACCCAGTCGAAGCGCTGAAGGCATTTAACAAGGCAATTCAGCTTAATTCAGGGTTTGCCCCGAGCTTTTTGGAAGTGAGTAAAATATATTTCAATCAAAAGGATTATCAACGGGCGAAAGCAGCCTTGGATGCCTATGTTGTCCGCGCTGGCGATACGGCTGAGGGGTTGTGGCAGCTTGTGCAACTCAATTTGGCGAAGGGTGATATTCAGTCGATGCAGAAAGCTGGCGCAAGTTTGCAATCCGGCTTTCCGAAGTCTAAGCAAGCGACTGAATTTCAGCAGTTGACCAAGCAAATGGAAGATGTAGATAATTCCCTCGGGGAAAGCGAGTAAGAGACGCGTGAGTTTTAGTGAATCACCTATAGTCCGACGAAAATCCAGAAAAATAATGGTGGGGGATGTACCCGTGGGCGGTGATGCGCCTATTTCTGTACAGAGCATGACTAACACCCCAACATCAGATGTGGAGGCGACGGTCGCGCAAATTGAAAGTATTCAGCAGGCGGGGGCCGATATAGTGCGGGTGTCTGTACCCTCATTAGCTGAGGCTGAGGCCTTTGGCGAGATCCGTAAAAGAGTGTCTTTGCCGCTGGTAGCGGATATCCACTTTGATCATAAAATTGCTCTGCGTGTTGCTGATTTAGGCGTTGACTGCCTGCGTATAAATCCGGGCAATATTAGTCGTGAAGATAGGTTAAAAGACGTTATTACCAAGGCCAAAGATTTAAATATTCCCATACGAATCGGCGTCAATGCGGGCTCACTTGGAAAGGATTTGCTACGTAAATATGGCGAGCCAACCGCCGAGGCTATGGTTGAGTCAGCGATGCGAAATGTTGATCGTTTGGATAAATATGATTTTCAAGACTTTAAAGTCAGTGTTAAGGCCTCTGAGATATTTATGGCTCAGTCCGCCTATCGCGATTTAGCCAAGCGTATTGAACAGCCTCTCCACCTTGGTATTACCGAAGCTGGTGGTTTGCGTTCTGGCACTGTAAAGTCAGCGATCGGATTGGGTGCTCTATTGCTAGATGGTATCGGCGATACCATCAGAATATCTTTGGCTGCAGATCCTGCCGAGGAAGCGCGGGTCGCCTGGGCTATGTTGCGCAGTCTCAGATTGAGGTCTAAGGGGATTAACTTTATCGCCTGCCCAAGTTGTTCAAGACAAAATTTTGATGTGATATCGACGGTTAATGCCTTGGAGACAAGACTCGAAGACATCACAGTGCCTATGGATGTTTCAATCATAGGATGCATTGTGAATGGTCCTGGCGAAGCAAAAATTTCAGATTTTGGGCTCACTGGTGGAAACCCCGCTAATTTGGTGTACCTCGATGGTATTCCAGACCACAAAATTAGCCAGGAGAATTTGGTTGATCAGTTGGAGGCAGAGATCAGAGCCAAAGCCAAAGCATTAGATGTCCAGCGAGCTAGAGACGCTGAACAAATTATAGCCAAGGGTTGATAAATTTATCATGACAAAACTCCAATCTCTCCGGGGAATGCATGACCTTCTCCCTCAGCAGTCGATAATATGGCAATACTTCGAAAAGACTGTTGCTGATGTCTTGGCAAATTATAGCTACAAAGAAATCCGCTTTCCCGTGCTTGAGCAGACGGAGCTATTTCGGCGCTCAGTGGGAGAGGCGACTGACATCGTTGAGAAGGAGATGTACAGTTTTGACGACCGGAACGGTGATTCCCTCAGTCTTCGCCCGGAGGGCACCGCCGGTTGCGTGCGTGCTTGTATGCAAAATGGCTTACTGCATAACCAGACTCAAAGGCTCTGGTATATGGGCCCTATGTTCAGGCATGAGCGTCCTCAAAAAGGCCGTCAGCGCCAGTTTCATCAGATTGGTGTCGAAGCTTTTGGGCTTGCAGGCCCTGATATCGATGCCGAATTATTGTTACTCACCGCTCGCCTTTGGAGAGTGCTGAAAATAGATCATGCAGTGAATTTACAAATTAATTCACTGGGCACTGCAGTAGACCGAAAACATTATCGTGAAGCACTGGTTGAGTACTTGAACCAACATCGTGATCGTTTGGACGAGGACAGTTTGAGACGATTGACGACTAACCCCATGCGAATATTGGATAGCAAGAATGCTGAGGTGCAAGCGGTATTGCAGAATGCACCCATATTGAGTGAATTTATCGATGAGGAGTCTCGAGCACATTTTTCGCAGGTGTGTGCAATCTTGGATGCGGCTGGTTTGAGCTATGAAATCAATCCCAAATTAGTCCGCGGTCTGGATTACTATTCCAAGACGGTTTTCGAATGGGTAACTACAAGTCTGGGTGCTCAGGGAACAGTTTGTGGTGGTGGCCGTTATGATGGATTAGTTGAGCAATTTGGGGGTAAGCCCTGTCCGGGCATTGGCTTCGCCATGGGCGTGGAGCGTTTGGTGCTTCTATTGGAAGCCCTTGACGTGATACCGGAATCTGTCTCTCTAGCTGTTGATGTCTATATCTTGTCCAGTGCCGATAATGCTATGAGTGCGCTGGTTTTGGCTGACAAACTGCGAGATCAATGTCCCGACGTTAAGATAGAGAGCCACTGTGGTGGTGGTAGCTTTAAGTCGCAGATCAAGAAAGCCGATAAAAGTGGTGCGCAGATTGCACTTATTCTTGGTGAAAATGAGATCGCCGAGGAGACAATTGGTGTAAAATATCTGCGCCGAGAACATCTGCAAGAAACTGTTGTCCAAACTGAGCTTGCTGAACTGTTAAATTCATTTTTTATAGATTGAGGATCATCCGTGGTAGAAGAACGAACTGATGAAGAACAAATTGAAGCACTGAAAGCCTGGTGGGACGAGAATGGAACTAAAACACTGGCTGTTTTGCTGCTAATAATAGGTGGTTATTTTGGTTGGGAGACCTGGGGTAATAAAATTCAAGCGCATTCTCAACAGGCATCTGATCTCTGGCAAGAGACTTTTGATATTGTGGAGGGCAAGTCTGCAAGAGAAGTAGACGTCGATCAGATGGTTCTCGTCGGTAGTAATATCGATAAGTTAAAGCAAGATTATGCTGATACTGCATACAGCCATTTTGCTGCCTCATTGCGTGCTAAGTTATCCGTTGAGATGGGAGACTTGGACACAGCCGCAGATGCTCTGCAGTGGTCTTTAGAAAACAATTTTGACGAAGCGACGCAGATTGTTACTCGATTGCGCCTGGCTCGAGTGGAAGCAGCACGAGGAAATTTTGAGCTTGCGCTGGAAATGGTACAAGGGGTAGATGCAGGACAACACAACGCTGCCTATGATGAAGCTAAAGGCGATTTTTACATCCAGTTGGGTGAAAGTGATGCGGCTTACACTGCTTACGAGTCAGCGATGGCGGCGAGCCAGTCAGCCGACATAACCACACAAAATGTACTTGCGTTGAAGATCAGTCAGGTAGCACCGGCAAGCGTACCTACTGATGGTGGCGACCAAGTTGATCCGGCAGCGGAGAGTGATGCAGTAATAGTGGAGACCGGCGAATGAGAATCCTATTTCTCCTGAGTGGTCTACTTTTTTTGTCGGGATGTAGCTGGTTTTCAGATGAGGAAGACCCGGCGATAACACCCGCCGAATTGACAGATTTTTCGGCTGAGATTGAAGTACAGAAATTGTGGTCGTCTAAGCTTGGATCAGGAGCCAAAGACTATTTAATTAGCCTTCGGCCCTCTGCTAACGCAGATACAATTTTTGCCGCCGACTATGATGGCACCGTGTCAGCATTGGATATCAACACCGGCGAATCGAAATGGCAGGTGAGCCTGAATGCCATGGTTACAGGTGGTGTTGGTTACGGCGCAAATAAGGTCATGGTGGGTACCGTCGAGGGAGACGTATTTGTGTTGGATTCAGCCAATGGAGCAACATTATGGTCTTCACAGGTGAGTTCCGAAATACTTTCAAGCCCACAAACCAATGGCGATATTGTGGTTGTTCACAGCATTGATAATCAAATGGTTGCACTTGATGCGACAACCGGTGAGCAGCGCTGGCGTCACAATGGTGAAGCGCCGATTCTCAGTGTCAGAGGAACCAGTGCGTCTATTGTAACGGATTCAATGGTTATCTCCGGCTTTGATTCGGGCAAACTTATTGCCTTTAACGCAACCAACGGCTCGCTAATTTGGGAGACGCGAATTGCCCTGCCAAAGGGAAGGACTGAGTTGGAGCGCATGGTCGATATTGATGGAGCACCACTGCTGGTGGGTGATGTAATCTATGCTGTAACTTATCAGGGGCGATTGGGTGCTATATCCCGAGGTACTGGACGTGATCTTTGGTCCCAAGATACCTCATCACATCAAGCGCCTGAATACAGAGAAGGTCGGGTTTTTGTCTCGGCGGCTGAAGACACGATTCAGGCGTTTGCCTCCGGTAGTGGTCAGCAAATATGGAGTAATGATCAGCTTTTTCTGCGTCGTGTGACGGGGCCAGTAGCTTTGAAAAACACTGTAGCTGTGGCGGATGCTGAGGGTTATTTACACTTCTTGAGCGCGGAGGATGGTCGTTTCGTTGGCCGAACAACGGTGAGTGGCGGTACCAGTGCGCCGCTGACAGTTGTTAAAGACCGTCTTTTTGTGCAGGCTAATAACGGCACGTTGACTGCATTTACAATTCAATAGCGAAAATTGTTACCAATTAAAGTAGAATGCCGCTGACAAAGGTTGCGGCATTTTTTTATTCTATGATTCCTATTATTGCTCTAGTCGGACGACCCAACGTGGGTAAGTCCACCTTATTTAATCGACTAACCCGCAGTCGAGACGCCCTAGTAGCCAATTTTTCTGGCCTCACTAGAGATCGAAAATACGGCGATGGCGAAATGTTTAATCGCCGTTTTATGGTGATTGATACTGGCGGCATTAGTGGCGAAGAGGAGGGCATAGATGCGGAAATGGCTGATCAGTCATTTCTTGCCATGGATGAGGCAGACATCGTCCTCTTTGTTGTGGATTGTCGTTCGGGGGTGACCTCTGCTGATTACGTTATCGCAGACAAGTTGCGCAAAAAAAATCGTACCGTTTACTTAGTTGCCAATAAAATTGATGGGCTGGACCCAGCAGCTGCTTTAGCTGATTTTTATGAGATGGGTTTTTCTGGTATGTTTCCAACAACCGCGACCCATGGGCGTGGTGTGCGCTCGATGATGGAAGAAGTGCTCGAGCCCTTTGCAGAATATGTAGAGCCCGAAGATGAAAGTTCTAATGGCATCAAAATTGGTATCGTTGGGCGTCCCAATGTGGGCAAGTCTACCTTGGTTAATCGTCTTCTTGGCGAGGATCGCGTGGTGGTTTACGATCAGCCGGGGACTACTCGGGACAGCGTCTACATTGATTATGAGCGCCATGGGAAGAATTATACGTTGATAGATACCGCTGGTATTCGCAAGCGTAAGAATGTCAAACTTGCCATTGAAAAATTTTCTATCGTAAAAACTCTGCAAGCCATCGAAGATGCCAATGTGGTGGTTCTAATGGTGGACGCTCATGAGGGATTAGTGGATCAAGATTTACACCTAATGGGTTCTGTTATTGATGCTGGCCGAGGTCTTGTGATTGGTATCAACAAATGGGACGGGTTGGACGCAGACAAACGTGAGCATATCAAAATCGAGATAAAACGGCGTTTGCAGTTTGCAGAATTTGCCGATGTGCATTTCATCTCTGCGCTCCACGGGTCAGGGGTAGGTAATCTTTATGACTCCATTGGCGCTGCATACAGGGCAGCTACTGATGCATTGAGCGCCTCTCGATTAACCAAGGTTTTAGAGGGTGCGGTAGAGGAACATCAACCTCCTATGGTGCATGGTCGCAGGGTAAAGCTGCGCTATGCCCACGCCGGTGGTCGCAATCCGCCTGTGATCATTATTCATGGTAACCAAACCGATTCGGTTCCAGCGCAGTACACGCGTTATTTGGAGAAGATTTTTCGTCGTGAATTGGGACTGCATGGGACGCCGGTGCGCGTTGAATACAGAACTGGCGACAATCCGTACCAGCGAAAGAGTAGTAAGGCTAGCGATAGCAAAACCAAGCCACGAAAAAAAATTGTCAAGTACAGTAAGCGTCATCTTTGACGACATTATTTCACTCTGGTTGGGGTAAGTTTTTTTGGAGCGATTTTTCAATATCCACAATTGTTGGATAATCCGCAACCAGTCCTTAAGCAATATATTTAACTAATCTCACACCTGGGTATTAAAGTTTTCTCGCTTCTGTACTGTTCGAGATTTGTTCGGTTTGCTTTATTTACCCAAAATTTGGAATGTTTAATCATTTTATGCCTGCATGGTAACGATTTTTGCTGTTTTTTAGAATTTAGGTGGCTAATAAAAACATTTCTGTCCATACCTTTGGGGCTACCATAGGCATAGTTTTAATCATCTCTTCGAAGAATATTGCTATGAAAAATGACAACAAGCTGGCCTTTGCTACTAGGGCGATTCACAGCAGTTACGACTCATCCACAGCGGAGGGTGCACTGAATCCTCCTATACATATGAGTTCCACTTACAGTTTTGAGTCTGTAGAGCAGGGCGCAGCCAGATTTGCGGGCCAGGACAGTGGCCACTTCTATAGTCGTATATCTAACCCTACCCAAGATATATTAGAGCGCCGCCTGGCTGATCTCGAGGAGGGGGAAGCTGCGGTTGCCACAGCATCGGGCATGGGAGCAATCAGTGCTACGCTGTGGACAATTCTTGCACCGGGGGACCACGTTCTGGTGGACCAAACAGTTTATGGCTGCACCTTCTCGCTGCTCGAGCATGGACTGAAAAAATTTGGTGTTGAGGTTAGCTACATAGACTTTACTGATCACAACCAGGTCTTACAAGGCTTGCGTCACAACACCAAAATTGTCTATTTTGAGAGCCCAGTCAACCCTACCATGCGGATCATCGACATTTGTGCTATTGCGTCTATTGTCAAATCTCATCACAGCGAGGCAAGAGTTGTTGTTGATAATACCTATGCGACGCCTGCACTGCAGCGACCCCTTACCCTTGGTGCTGATATTGTTATTCATTCACTGACCAAATATCTCGGCGGTCACGGAGACCTAATTGCAGGCGCGGTGGTGGGTAGCTCAGCCATGATGGAAGAGATTCGTTTAACGGGTCTCAAGGACATGACTGGCGCGGTCATCGCGCCGCTGAGTGCATTTCTTGTGCTCCGCGGCATAAAAACCCTTGAGCTGCGAATGGAAAAACATTGCAAGAATGCACAACAGATAGCTCAATGGTTGATTCAACATGAGGCGATCAGACAGGTCTATTATCCTGGACTGAGTAGCGATCCCGGGCATAGTTTGGCTGCCTCCCAGATGCGGCTGTTCGGTGGTATGGTGGCTTTTAAGTTGAAGGATGGTTTTGATGGTGCAGTGAAGATGCTAAATGGTCTCACCTTGATCAAGCGCGCAGTGAGTTTGGGCGATGCTGAGACCCTGATTCAGCACCCGGCAAGTATGACCCATTCGACTTATACATCAGAGCAGCAAGCGGCACACGGCATCAGTCGCAGTTTAATACGAATTTCTGCAGGGTTGGAGTCAGTGGAGGATATTTTGGCGGATCTGGAAAGAGCCTTAGAGAAATAATTTTTACACTATCAGCTTATTTATCGATCTTTCTAATGTCTTTTGTTGTCACCTGAAGTTCTCCATCAGTTAAGCGAGCTATTAAGTTTTCTCCCACTTCCACAGTAGTGACACTTTTGACAGCCTGCCCTTTACTGTTTCGGATGACTGAAAACCCTCGATCCAGAACTTTTAGTGGACTTACCGCATCGAGAAGATGCAATGTTTGATCGATCTTGGTCTGAGCTGTGTATAACTTTTTACCTGCAGCCTGTTGCAATGCCTGAACTCCAGATACCAGACGTTCACAATACTGAGATACCAATGGTTTCGAGTTCCTGCCAATGAGTTTTTCTACCAATACACTGAATTGAGTATTTTGTTGTTGCATAGTTACTCTAATAGCTTGGTTCAGCCGGGTCTCTAAGTGGTCGAGATTTTGCATCTGCTCCATCAGTTTCCTACTCGGATGCTGCAGACGTTTTTCTAAATGACCTCGGTGAGATGACAATTGTGTAATTTTCCGCAATAGTGCTTGTTGTAGCAGTTTAATTCTGTCAACAATTTGTCTCTGCATGTCCAGATAGTCGGGACTTAGCAGTTCGGCCGCCGCCGACGGCGTTGGCGCACGGACATCGGCAACAAAATCGGCAATGGTAAAGTCAATTTCATGACCAACCGCGCTGACGATGGGAAGGTCACTATGAAAAATAGCACGAGCAACAGCCTCTTCATTAAATGGCCAAAGATCTTCTAGCGAGCCACCACCTCGACCTACAATTAGAGCATCGCATTGATTATGCTGATTAGCATCTTCAATAGCTTGAACAATCTGTGCTGCCGCCTGTTCGCCCTGCACTGCTGCTGGAAAAATAGATACTTTTATCGCTGGGAAACGACGCTTCAATACACTTAAAATATCCGTGATCGCAGCACCTGTGGGCGAGGTTATCACACCAATATGAGAAGCGTTTGTGGGTAGTATTTTCTTATGTGCACGCTCAAACAATCCCTCAGTTGCAAGTAGCAGCTTGAGCTGGTCAAATTTGCGTTGCAGAGCGCCAAACCCTGCTTCTTCCATATGTTCAATGACAAGTTGATACTCACCGCGTCCCTCATAAAGTCCAACCCTGCATCGCACCAGCACAGACAAACCATTAGACGGCGTAAAATTGACACGACTGTTAGCATTCTTGAACATGGCACAGCGCACCTGCGCTTTTTCGTCCTTCAGCGTGAGGTACCAATGACCTGAACTTGGCCGTGCAAAATTGCTAATTTCTCCCTCAACCCAAAGAAGAGGAAATTGATTTTCCAATAGGTTGCGAACAGAACGATTGAGTTCGCTAACACTGAAAATTTGCCGCTCGGTCGTTTGATTATCCATGGAGCCATTGTAAACAAAGCGCCGTACAAAGTTAACAAAAGTTGGCGGCACACGGGTTATGCTTGTTGCCTAAAACCCTAAAAATAATACGGAAATCAATTATTTAGAGGGTGTTATTTTACACGAAGTAAGTGAAAAAATGTTTACCTTGATGTGTCGGGTGATTTATAATGCCCCGCTTACTTTTTTTTAACCCGATGGATCAATAGATCCACTACACGCCGAGGTAAGCGTTCTCTATGCTACGAATTTCCAATGAAGCACTAACCTTTGACGACGTTTTGCTTGTGCCGGGGTACTCTGACGTCACGGCAAAAGATGTAGCGACCAAGACTCAGCTGACACGCGGTATTACCATGAATATACCACTGGTCTCAGCGGCTATGGATACCGTCACTGAATCTCGCTTGGCGATTGCTATTGCGCAAGAGGGTGGTGTCGGCATTGTTCATAAGAGTATGACCATTGAAGAGCAAGCCAGACAGGTTTGGGCGGTGAAAAAATATGAAAGTGGTGTCGTAAAAGATCCTTTCACTATTGAATCTAGCGCTACCTTAGAACAACTGCACGCGCTCACGGTTGCCAATAATATTTCTGGAGTACCTATTCTGGAAAACGGTAATTTGGTGGGCATTGTCACTCGGCGCGATGTGCGTTTTGCCACCGATATGAGTGCATCTGTAACCTCGGTTATGACGCCTAAAGAACAATTGGTTACCGTTAAAGAAGGGGCTGGTGCAGATGAAGTGCGGGCCCTTTTGCACAAACACAGAATCGAAAAAGTGATGGTGATCAATGATGCCTTTGAACTCAAGGGATTGATCACCGTCACCGATATTGATAAAGCGGAACAGTATCCCAATGCCTGCAAAGATGATCAGGGCCGACTGATTGTCGGAGCGTCGGTGAGTGTTGGTGAGGGCACCGATGAGCGGGTGGCAGCATTGGTTGAAGCCAATGTGGATGTGTTGGTAGTGGATACGGCGCACGGCCATTCTAAAAATGTTATCAATCGCGTCAAATGGATAAAACAAAACTTTCCTCAAGTACAGGTGATCGGAGGTAATGTGGCTACCGCGGCAGGTGCCAAGGCGTTGGCAGATGCTGGTGCTGATGGCGTCAAGGTAGGTATAGGTCCGGGCTCAATTTGTACCACGCGAATTGTCACCGGTATTGGTGTGCCCCAGGTTACTGCTATTGCCAGTGCTGTAGAGGCGCTTAAAGGTACAGGCGTACCGGTTATCGCTGATGGTGGTATTCGTTACTCAGGTGATATGGCCAAGGCTATTGTTGCCGGTGCTAGCTCGGTAATGATGGGCTCTATGCTTGCCGGCACTGAAGAGGCGCCCGGCGAAATTGAAATGTTCCAGGGTCGGTCGTACAAAAATTATCGCGGGATGGGTTCACTGGGTGCTATGGCACAGTCCACGGGTTCTAGTGATCGCTATTTTCAAGAGGCCAGTGCGGTTGAAAAGTTAGTACCCGAGGGTATTGAGGGCAGGGTGCCCTATAAGGGGCCTGTTGCTAATATTATTCATCAGATGATGGGTGGTTTGCGTTCTGCCATGGGTTATACCGGCTGCATCACCATTGAACAAATGCGTACAGAACCCGAATTTGTCAGAGTCACCTCTGCAGGTATGGGTGAGAGTCATGTACATGATGTGCAGATAACCAAAGAGGCGCCCAACTACCCCGCCGGTGGCAGGTAGGATTCTTATCAAGGGCGTGATTTTTTAACAGGGGGCTGAGCGGTTGCGCTTAGCCCTTTTACTTTAAGGTTCACAAATGACAGATTTACAGTCTCAAAAAATACTCATTTTAGATTTCGGCTCTCAGTACACTCAGCTCATTGCTCGGCGAGTGCGAGAGATTGGTGTGTTTTCTGAAATAAGAGCCTGGGATATCAGTGAACAGGAACTGCGAGACTTCGCACCCAATGGCATTATTCTGTCCGGTGGCCCAGAGTCAGTTACCGATGGCGACACTGCGCCTAGTGCACCAGATTGTGTTTTCACCATGGGTTTGCCAGTTTTAGGTATCTGTTATGGTATGCAAACCATGGCCAGTCAGCTGGGGGGTGAGGTAGCCACCTCGGATGTGCGTGAGTTTGGTTACGCTCAGGTAAAGGTGGAGAACGCAAACCGATTTCTCGGTGATCTCAAGGACCACACCGGCACCAGTGACGAATCTCTTTTGGATGTTTGGATGAGTCATGGTGACAAGGTGGTTGCTATGCCCGACGACTTTAGCTTAATGGCCTCTACCCCTTCATGCCCCATCGCCGGTATGTGCAATGAAGAGAAGCAATTTTATGGCATTCAATTTCATCCCGAGGTCACCCACACGCTGCAAGGTGAGTCGATGTTTAAGCATTTTGTGTTGCAGATCTGCGGTTGTTCACCGCTGTGGACTGCGGCCGCCATTATTGAAGATCAAATTGCGCGAGTTAAAGCTCAGGTGGGTGATGACCATGTGCTTTTAGGTTTATCAGGTGGCGTGGATTCTTCAGTGGTTGCAGCACTGTTGCACAGAGCCATTGGTGATCAGTTGACCTGTGTTTTTGTCGACAATGGTCTGTTGCGAAAAAATGAGGGCGACACGGTGATGGAAATGTTTGCCCAAAATATGGGGGTTAAAGTCATACGTGCCAATGCCCAAAATAAATTTTTAGATGGTCTCGCTGGCGTCAGTGATCCAGAAGCCAAACGTAAAGTGATTGGCAATACCTTTATCGAGATCTTCGATGAAGAATCCCATAAAATTGACAATGTGAAGTTCTTGGCCCAGGGAACCATCTATCCAGATGTCATAGAATCCGCGGCCTCAAAAACCGGTAAAGCTCATGTGATTAAATCCCATCACAATGTTGGTGGTCTGCCAGATGACATGGCACTGGATCTGGTGGAGCCATTGCGCGAGTTGTTTAAAGACGAAGTGCGCAAGATCGGTTTAGAGCTAGGCCTGCCCTACGATATGGTCTATCGCCATCCATTCCCGGGCCCAGGCCTTGGCGTGCGTATTCTCGGTGAAGTTAAAAAAGAGTACGCCGATATTCTTCGTGAAGCCGATGCTATTTTTATTGAGGAATTGCACAACTCTGGTTGGTACCACAAAACCAGTCAGGCCTTCGCTGTGTTTCTACCTGTGAAATCCGTCGGTGTAGTGGGCGATGGGCGGCGCTACGAGTGGGTGATAGCGCTGCGAGCGGTGGAGACCATCGACTTTATGACTGCCCGTTGGGCTCATCTACCCTATGATTTGTTGGAAAAGGTCTCAAATCGTATTATTAACGAAATTGCCGACGTATCTAGGGTCACCTACGATATTTCCAGCAAGCCACCAGCGACTATTGAGTGGGAGTAACGGGGTGACGCTAAACTATTGATTTATATAGGTTTGCGAGTTGCAAAGAAGTTACAAAGAGCCCCGTTTTTGGGGCTTTTTTACAAGCGAAGTTACAAACGGTAGCGATTATTGCGCATCATAAGTATCATGTATGAGTGCTAAGCGTACTTGACGCTGATACACATGTGATGGGGCTTACCATGTATGAGCACGTTAACTCAGAGAGGTAAGCATGACAGCAGCAGCCCGTGTAGCATTAGTGATAGACAATACGAGAACTCAAAAACAGCGCAGCAAGCGCACAGCTCCTACCCAGTCCTTCCTAACGGACAAACACTCTATCTACGGCGGAAAAGCAGAAATCGTCAGAACCCAGCAAAGCGGTGGGTACTGGCACTTTCGCATGTGGATTAGCGAAGAAAGCAAGTACGTTCGCAAGACGCTGAAAACCAAGCACTTGGATACAGCTGTGGAGCGCGCGGAGAACGAGTTCTTCGCTATCAAAGCCAATCTCAATTCTGGCAAGCGCATCTTCAGCCCTACAGTGCAACAAGCGGCTGAGGAGTACCTCAAGCATCGTTGGGAGGTGGACGTTAAGCGCGGCTCCATCACTGAGGGGCGCTGGGGCACCATCAAGTCGCAGCTGAATCACTTTGTGGCATATTGCGGCATTGTGGGACGGAGCGAGCGAAGTAGCGTTACAAGACTCAGCGACTTGGAGAGCAAAAGCCTACAGGGCTACCAGCAGTATCGTCAGCAGAAGGGCGCCAAAGACGTCACCATTAAAAATGAGCAAGCCACCATCAACGCTCTTTGCAGATGGGCTTTTGATGAGGGGTTGCACTCAGTGCAGCACTACGTGTTTCCAAGCATTAGCCGTAGAGGCGTTGATGCTGACACGCTACGTCGCAGTACCTATACAGACGATGAGTATCGTCGCATCACTCGTGCGCTTATTAGCTACACGTCAAACAAGACGGCAAAAGCGGAATTCCTTAGTGACGAAGAGCGGTTTACTCGCCAGCTGGTGCGACATTTCTTCCTCACTGGTGCCAACACAATGATGCGGTTTGGCGAGTTGTATCAGCTCAAGTGGGGCAACGTGGAAACCTACTCCGCTGAGAATCAGCGACTCGTCACCATCAACGTGCTAGCTGAAACTAGCAAGGTACGGCAGAGCAGGGTGATTAAAGTGCGTGGGGGCAAGCACTTTGACAGGTTGCGCAGCCTCAGCAAGCACACTAAGCAGGGTGACTGGGTATTCACTGCTCACAATGGCGAGCGAGTGACACGCGATGCTTTGTATTACCACTACGCTCAGCTAATGACCTTGGCTGGCATTACGGATTGGAAAGAGCGCAACCTCACCTACTACAGCACCAGGCACTACGGTATTACCAAGCGACTGCAAAGCAATGCGAACCCACTCACGCTTAGCAAGGTGTGCGGTACAAGCCTCAAGCACCTTACTGAGACTTACTACCACGCTGATTTAACAGAGCAGGAGCGAGCTGCGCTGCTTCGCTACGAGGGCAGCTCTGCAGAAGTAGTGGAGCTGGACTAAAGCATTTCCACCGCGTTACGCAGTAAATGAGGCGAAACCTCAATGTAGCGCTGCGTGGTAGCCAAGCTGCTGTGCCTCGCAATCTGCTGAATCACACGGGCATGCACACCACGCTCAGCCAGTTTGGTGAGCATGGTACGACGCCCGCTATGGCTGCTCGCCCCATCCATACCAACTTGCTCATACAATTGACGAAACACCTGCTGGATTGTCTGACTGCTGAAAGCACCGCCTTTTTGGCTCGCGAGCAGCGGTGCATCAGCAGGTGCTTTGGCTCTGTGCTCCCGTACGTACTGAGTGATCTCCTTCCTCAGCTTCTCACTTACCACAGCCTGCTGACGCTGTGTGCCTTTGGTTTGCCAGCGTTCCAGCAGAATCGTGTGTTTTGCCTCTCCATCGCTGCCTATCACGTCACTGATACGCAAACTGGCAATTTCACATGCCCGCAGTCCAGCACAGTAGCTAAGCATCATCATCAGCTTGTTTCTGTGCTGGTATCTCGTAAGTTTGGTGCTGTTCAAAACAGAGCGCAGTTCCTTGTCGTTCAAAACACGTGCTTGCTTCATCTCTACTCTCCTCAGTAATTGGGGCTCCAATGACGACGTTCTTGACGAGAAGCAGCTTTTTGAGTTGCTCTTCAGTGAGTCGTCCTTTATCGCCCATAAAATCACCTAAATATCTGTTTTTGTTGTGTTTTATTATATTTTCATATATTTCAAAGGACGACTGGTTTTTGCCAGAAACTGTAAGTTTCCGTAATCATTGGGCTTTTTGGAGAAATGTATGAAATTGCTTGTTTCCATACTTTTTCAGTCTGAACTTCCTCAAATCTGCTTACTTGGGTAAAACCAGGCCCACCTCGTAAAACGCCCTGTAAGCGTCTACAGCACGTTTCATCCTGTTCCTAGCATCTTCGCTGTGCTGACTTGCAACCACGCTGTAACGGCTGATTTGAGCGTTGGGATAAATACATGTGCTTACTAAAGTAAGGAGAAGCACATGGAACAAACGAACAAACATTTCATCAGTAAGTTAACCAAGCGAAGCGGCCGCATTGAACGGGACAGAGAAGACATCGAGCGCGAAGAAAGTGATGGTGAGATAGTCACTGATCCGCTACATAATTTCAGACGAGAGCTACGTAGGGGGCTACAGGATGCCGCGGACAGCTGTCTCAATGGTGGCCGAATAGAACCTGATGAGCGTACCCAGTACGAGCTGCTGCGGTACGAGTTGAACAAGGCACTTGCGAAGTCACCAGAGGCGCGAAAGCAGTACATCCAGCGTCAACGTGAGTTCCAGCAGCGCTTCGAAAAATAACCCAATTCTGCTTACGCGACTAAGCAGAATTGATAAATAACTGCATGAACAGCCAACAGATAACCAAAGCCTACGTAGAGCTATGTTTGAAAGTCCAACCAGATTTTTACTTCGTGCTGAATTACCAACAGCACGCTCGCAGAAATCCTCTCAGCTACGAGCAGCTGAGTGCGCAAGTTCAGAAGCTTTTTTACAGATTAGAGTGCGACGAGTGGGGTTACGAAAAAAGGAAGCTCAAGCAAAGCGGAGCAAAAAAATGCCGCATTGAGAGAGCTGTGTGTATTGAGTGCGCCAGTCTCTATCACGCTAATGTGATGATGAAGCGTTACGGGAGTCAGTCAGACGAATCACTGCTGGCTCACATTAAACGCACTTGGCTGGATATTCAGAATAGAGCTGGTGACTGGAGCGACGATTACCTTTTCCAGCTAAGTGGCAATCAGATAAAAAATCAGCAAGCAGTGTCCGTTTACAGCAACAAGGACACTGCTAAAGCAAATCAGCGCAACGAGGATGTTTTCTGCACGAAAGCCAGCTTCATACGTAAGCACAGCAATAAGCGGTGAAGCGGATGCCTCCGTTGTATTTATCACAGCAGAGGGCTGTGTGTGCTTAGTAATGACTGAAATATCAAAACCAATCAAAACCATTCACAACAACAAAGGAGTGCAAATTGATAACAGATGAAATATTCGCTCAACTGAAAACAGTAGACAGAAAGCTCACTGAGAACGAATTTACTACCAAATACCTAAAAACCAGTCGCAGTTATCTGTGCAACAGGAGAAACAAAGGCAGAGATGTCAGCAATGATGTACTGCTAAATCTATATGGGGAGCTTGCTGGCATAGGCAGTGTTTGGCGAAGTGCAGCAGCTACTGAGCCCAATCAACGCTTGCAGAGCAGATGGCAGCACATAGCTGAGTTTCATTTGGCGCTAGCGGGTGATGTTGTACATAGGTTACTGGAGCGAGCAAAAGCATAAAAAAAGGGAGCTGACGAGGCTCCCTTTTTTGTGGGCGACGGACAGGGCTTAGAGGGCGCCAGGCGTGAATCACAGTCTACATGCAGCATCCTCCAGCTCTCGCCAATCACCACCGCTAGCAGTTACTACGCCAGTCAGCTGTTCATCTGAGTAGTTCGCCAGATGCTCATAGTGCTGACGAAGCACTCGCAAGTGCTGCTCTGGCTCACCTCCATTAAGCTCAACATTGATGCACCTGCTGATGATGCCTTCGTCAATGTCATACCGCTTATTGGTAGTCACGTAGAAGATATTCCACGCAGGGCTATCAGTGATGAGTCCTTTCAGGTTGGCTTGTGCGGCTGCGCTCCAGCAGTCCAACTCGTCCAACACGAAGTGGTTGAAGCTGCCAGCCACACAGCCATATTTCAGACTGTTGCGGCTGATGTCCTCAATGCGCTGCACCACACTCGTGCTGCTGTTGCTGTGATGCTTGCCGCAGTTGATGAGCGTGAAGCTGGCTGGTGTCACGTGAGGCATAGCTGATTGCGCTGGTGTGACACTGACTTGTGTACTGCGGTAGTCATAGCACCAGTTGTAGCTGGTTTTATCTGAGTCATCCGCATGCAGATGCTCCAGCAAAACGGCTAACAGGTGAGCCAGTGTGGTTTTCCCCGTGCCGTATTTGCCGTATAGCAGCAATCCGCTTTTGGCGTGATTGGGGAAGCTTAGCTTCCCCATCACTAGTCGCTTTATGTGCCGTTCTTCAGCTGAGTGAGTGAGCACAACGTCATCAATATTTGCAGGTAACATTACGCTACCTCCTGTCCAGCGCCTTCGCCAGCCAGCCTGTCCGCAGCGATAGCAGCTGTTGAGCGCTTTTCAGCGTCTTTAGCCAGCTTCAGTTGAGCTTTATAGGCCTTGGTAGCCAATGAATCCCCAATCGAATCCTCCTCAAATTGATACAGCACTTCCACTGTTTCACTGTCTATGGGTTGCGCTAGCAACACCACAAACCTATTGCCGCTGTTAGCAATGTTCAGCTGCGCTTTTGCAGGCATTGCTCGAACAGTTTCATTGATTTCGCTTTGCTCGACTTTTGTGCTGCTGGTGTCGCTACGCTTCTCCAGCGCAGCCACAATACCGCCAGCATGCTCTAACCAATTTATGAAACCAGCTGCATCAATAGGCTGTTGCTCACTTACATAGGCAGCTTTGATAACGCTGCTATAGCGGCTGCGTTGGCGCCTGTCTAAATCAGCGAAATTGAAAACCACGCTAACAATGCGACTTAGCAGTGAATTTGCGCCTTGGGCACCTCCTAAAGCGACATAAGCTGCTTTGACGTCATCCCTGTACTTGTCTCGCTGGCTGCTATCGGCTGTTTCAACCAAATAATGCAGTTCATAACATTGACCTAATACAGCGTAGAGCTGGCTGGTACTATTTTTGTACCAAGTGCTTGCCATAACAGACACATTACGCAGAGATTGCTCAATCATCACGCCATGTTCATTTTGGATGATGATGCTTTCAGTGCGAGTCTTGGCCGGCGATGTCATCAGAAAATTGGCAGTAGGATAGTTCATAAATTGCTCCTGGTTTTGGTTAGCATTGGTTATGGCTGTTGCGGTTTGAGTTGGCATAAATGTCTGCTCCTTGTGTTGTTCAGATGGACGGTTTTGGATTGAGATAGTCATATCGATCTCCTTTTTGAGACAAAAGTGTCCGCAGCCACACACTCGCAAGCGTGCGGACAATGGGTTTAGTGCGAGTGATTCAGTTTGTCGCTTTATGCGACACGGTTACTTTTCAGTGAGCAAAGCCATGTGTGCTTCGTAGAGATTCGGCTTTGCCCATTGCACGTGCTTCTTGCATTTCGTGCAGTAGACCTCGTATCTATGAGGCGACGACTTCGGCACTGGGCGCACGATGCAGGGATGTTTCTCATGCTTTTTTTTCATTGTTGCCTCCACTAGTTGCGACCACCTTGATGTTGTCCCTTGGCGTGACTTTGGATTTCAGCTTTGCGCCAAGATCCCTCCACGTTTGCAAATCTTCCACTGATGCCCAGCACAAATGTGTGTTGCACCCTTCGCAGCGAAACTCAGCAGCTCGTTCCCGATGAGCTGTGTAGTGAAGCTCGACACCGTGTGGTAGATGTGACTTGATGATCCTGTCTTTATTGGACACCTTATGCCGCCAATGATTTGGAGTTTGCAGGAGGTGCTAGAAGAGCATTAAGTGCAGCTCTAGTTTCAGCGTTGACCAACTCAGGCGCGTGGCGGGCGATAAACCATTCGCTTGTTAGCTCAAGTTTGTTTTGGTCGCGCAGCCACAAAAAGTTCTTGCCGCCAAAGCCTTTTTCGATGATTCGCTTGTGAACAAGTGTCCAGCTCCCATATCTGTTATACATTTGGGTAAGTCGACCCTTAGGAGGGCATCTGCCGTTGGATTTAAAGAATGAACAGCCGTCTTCAATAACAGTCCAAGCCACGTACTCGGGCCGGCTACGAATTTCAATCGCCTTCTGTGTGGCTAGTTCGGCCTCGCGCTGAAGACTGTTTGCAGCTGGATGTTCCTTAGAGATTCGATAAAGCCTTGCGCTGTAGCTAAGTAGCTTGTTGGGGCAGACCATCTTGCTCACTGCCTGCCGAGCACGTTCGCGACTTATGCTTACTAAAGCAGCTTGAGTTATAGCGTCTGTTGTGGCGTTAAGTTTTTTGATAAGCATGTGTTTATCTCCGTTTCAGTTAAGGGTTACCGCTTTGACTTTTCTCATTATGCTCAAATTGAAACTAGTATCATTTTCAATAACCAGGGCCGATATAATTGATATATTTCAGTTCTGTTGAATCAATTCCAAGGCATGCCTATAGCCTAACTTCACCTGACGATGTATCATGATCAGAAACCAAATATGGCGTTGTTGATATGTCTAGCTTGTATTTCCCGAAACCCCAGCCGCTGTCTCCGTTACCGACGGCCAGGTGGAAAATGGAGATAAATGAAGCTACCGGTGAGTTCAGGTACTACCAGCTTCAAAAAGGTAAGAAAAAGCCAGTCAAAGGCGTTGAGCTTAGTGAGAGCATCTACTACTGGTGGTTTGAGTATCTGAAGCTAAGTGACAAGTACCAGCGTGTTTGCGGATTAGATGTGCAGCTAACAAGCTGCGACGAGAGTGAATATGAACTCTGGCTCAAGCAATATGGACGAGAACTCTTCGATGACTTTGGGAATATCTTCCAGTACGAGGGTGGTGAAGGCTTCTGGCGCTGGTGGAATGAGCATGGACAGTGGCTCTTTGGGATAAAACCCATGCAGAGCTTGGACGAGTTCAGCTCTTTAGAGGAAGTGCTCGAGCACAGAGACCTGATTGAAAGTGGTGCTGTAAAGCTTGTAGCACTGCCCACAACAATGACTCGAGCGTCACTCCAAAGACGGCTGGCTAAGCTGATAGATCGTTTAGTACTGAGCGACGAAGATGAAGCACTAGCAAAATATCATCCATTCAACGTCAAGGTTGATGCGGAGAGTCTCTGCACTGCACATCAGGCGTATCTGATGAGGAGTGAAGGGCATAGCAATGTATACATAGGTGCCTACTTTAGCTTTTGTGCTGAGCAACAGCAGGAGTATCTCCGTGATGGTAGGAAACGAGGCGAAACCTATGACGCCGAGGCCTATGCTGCTTACTTGCGTAAGCATCCAATGACGCCAGAGGAAGACGATGAAGCGAATGAGCGCCAAGAAGTCGTTTTTTTCATGGACGGTGATAAACGGGCGGCGAAGAAAAATTATTTGAACGTTAAGGCTAGTCGGTTAGTTGCAAAGGCAGAGGAAAATATCAGAGGCGTTGAGGAAAAACGGTTTCCTGTTGGGACGCCGAAGAGGTTGGTTGTTGGTAAAAGCAGTGAAAAGAAAAGTTAATTCAATGAAAAATGTGCTTTAGGTCACTGACTCGCCGGTCGTATCGGCGCTGAATTCCAATAATTTCGGGTGAAATTCCGATAGCTGGGCGAATCTTTGGAAAGAATTCTGACCTCAAACTAAGTGTCGGAATCGGAAAAAAGCAAAAAAGGAAAAACTATATGGAGAAAATCATCGAAGAGTGGGTGCTTAGAAGCATCTCAAGAAACGTCGATGACCTACCAGAGGTAGGGGAAAATATCAGCATAATTCCAGAAATCAAAATTGCTTTCGATGGCTATCAAGAAGATGACGACGGAATTGAAGATCTCAACGAACAATCCTTCGCGGTCTACATCCATAAATGTTCTGGAGACGAAAACTTTATTTTCCCAGAGCACGAAAAGACCGCATGGGCAGTCATACATAGGCCAGCCGAAGAAATTTGTCACTTTGTATGGGTGAGCGTCGAATCTGGAGAGTGTTCTGGTCCCGCGCTAGAGGATTGCATTTCAGAATCTGATCTTGAATCGGCTCAGATTGAGAAAATTGTAACTATCCTCGCATCCAGATACCCCAAATAACGAAGAGACAGATCTATGGCCATTAAGCTCCAAAAGGACACTCTGGAAATTAAAAACATCCAAATAGAGAACCCCTTGATGGCCGAATACCTGGCGGGTCTGCCCGAAGCTCAACGGGAGGAAGCAGTTATTAAAGCTCTGGGGGTCGGTATCCTTGCAGAGATAAAAGGTGAGATAGCTCAATTTCTTAATGAAACCGAGGGTGAAATTGGCAAGAGATTGGCGAATCTGAAAGCTCTGTATGAGCTACGCGAGATGCGGTATCGCGAGACAAGCAGCAAAGGCTTAGATGCCGAGAAAAAAATCCTTCAGGCATTGAAAGATATCCAAGTCGCTTCTGCATTTTCCGACGACGAAATTACCGATCTATCAACGGTCCGAGTTGTGCTGCCTAGGAACAAGACTGGTGACTTGTTGATTGAGGTCGATGGTCACAATGACGTCACTATTGGTCTTGAGATAAAGCTGGATAAAGGAGTGAAGCTCGGGCAGATCGATAATCGTGACCCCTCTGCTCAAACAGATACCGCGATAGGCCAGCTGTTAGAAATGCGCACCAACCGTGAGACAGACGCGAATGCGATTGTGTTTGACGAAGACAGCATGGATGCGACGGTCGCAGCAGCGTGCCCAAACGGCATCAAATACGTTCAGGCTGTCGGCTTCGTAGTGATCGTTAATACTAGGCGAGGAGACTATGAGAATCTCGCAATTTTCTATTCGATTGCTCGTGAAATGGCGAAAGCGCGTTTTGATGTGAACACTTTGGAGTCTGCATCTGTGACCATGGTTATTGAGCGTCTCCTATATCTTTTAAACGACTATCGTTCTGTTGAGCTGGAGTTTGCTAATGAACAATGTCGTGACGAAGTGAATTAGTCGTGGTAGACTTTCATACATGAAAAATCTAAAACGCTTAGGTTACATCGTGATCTCGCTGATACTCTTTCAGTCGTTTTCTGCTGTGGCGAATTCGTTAGATTTTCATGCAATAGACACTCAGCACCTGCAACACGAGCATAAGCATTCAGAACACAAGCAAGAGCAGTCTGAGCTGTCTGCCAATGAAACCAGTGATAAAGTAAGTACAGAGCACCACAATCATGCTGATTGCCACCATTGCGGCCACTGCCATGGCACACATGCACAATGGGTCAGTCAGAGTCATATCAACAGTCTGAAA
>Ga0206125_10001459_pt1 | contig 27705 bp, 20 predicted proteins | sample Helgoland_Spring_4_FD_148598 | JGI IMG/M metagenome (GOLD analysis project Ga0206125, IMG submission 148598) | Pelagic subsurface seawater microbial communities from Kabeltonne, Helgoland, North Sea - Helgoland_Spring_Bloom_20160331_1 | ecosystem: Environmental > Aquatic > Marine > Epipelagic ... | reverse complement strand
ATATTTATGGAAATTATGCTCCACAGCATATTTTAGATTTGCACAACAAAAAACAAGGTTTTCATATAATGGGTTGGGCAGACTCTGTAGCTACTGTAATGCAAAGTGCTAGAGTATGTTTGGCTCCTTTGCGCTTTGGAGCTGGATTAAAAGGAAAGGTGCTCGATGCCATGCTGCACGCAACACCTTGGGTAACAACCTCTATAGGGGCTGAGGGGATGTACCCAGATACCATTATCCCAGAAAGTATTGCAGATACTCCAGAAGAATTTGCAGCACTTTGTGTAGCAATCTATACCGATAAAACAAAATGGGAGAAAAACGCTAAAACAGGTATTGATATTATAAAAGAGCGGTATGATGGCAAGGCTCTTTCTAAGGAATTTATGAACCGCTTAAGTCGTGTAAAACGTCATCTAACTTCTCACAGACAAACACATTTTATAGGGCAAATACTTCAACACCACACTTTACAGGCCTCCAAATATCTCAGCAAATGGATTGAAGAAAAAAACAAAGTATAATTTACACTCCCCAAGAGGCTAACTAATTAAAATTTTAAAGAGTGAATTTGTTATTGTTTACAAAAAATAGGGCATTGGCAAAAAATAGTTTTCCTTGCTCCCAAAAAGATCTAAATAGTACATCATCTACAAGATAAACAACACTTCCAGAGCCCATTCTAGCCTCCCCAAAAACCATTGAGTTTTTTAATTTAGCTTTGGCATTTTCTCCAGAAAAACCTGAAACACTTATTGCATTTCCATCAATATATCCCACATTATAACCATCTTCCATAAACTGGTAAGAGGTGCTGCCTTGTTTTAATGAAAAATAAGTATCTCCATATCCAAAGGCTAAGGGATGTGAAGCATCTATTGTGATTTTGTAAATGCTTCCGGTTATAAAATTTGTCACACTCTCACTCTCACGCTTATCATAAGGAGTAAGGTTTGATGTACTTTGATTTTGTTCTAAATCTTCATGTTCATTGTTTTTTAGATCAAACCCTTTTTTATTCATAAAGCTTCGCGTGGCGCTACCCATGGCTATTACTTTTCCACCATTGCGTATCCATTTTTTCAATTCCTTGATCTGCTGCTCTCCCAGTAGATTGTTGTAACGCCCTTCAGGCAATACCAAAACATTGTATTTGGTAAGTTTTGAGAAAGATAAGCTTTGAATTTTTATATGTGTTACAGGGTAGTGTAATTGTTTTTCAAAGAAATGCCATAGGGATCCATAACTCAAAGAAGATACTCCATCACCTTTTAAAAGCGCTATTTTTGGAGCATTAATCATTTTTATATCTGGAGATCCCATGTCTGTTCTAGCATCACCAAAAGTAGTATTTGATGCAAATAATGTGCGATCATGATTATTGGCAATCTCATTTAATTCTTGGTAGAAGTTGAGGTTGCCTTTGTTGTCGCTTTTTGTGATTACTAAACTACCTCTGTCAAAATTTTCTCCACCAAAGCGAAGTTTTTTCTCTGTAAAACGCACCTTAATATTTTGCTGTAAAAGTGCTGCTAAAAAATGTGCATCTTTGATAGTGTTCCAAGATGCTATAAATCCTGGAGCTGTTGTATTGGTGTTTTCTTTACTTTTTTGTGTTTTGCTCTGGGTTGCATCTACTAACGTTTTAGAAGCAACAGCCTCTAAACCATAAGCGTAAGGAATACTCCAGGCTGTGATGTCATAGGTTAAGGGTTCCTCTAGGCTTGCATCTGGTTCAAACAAAACTTTAATCATTTTCCCTTTTGGTTGATTGGTGCTTACCACCAAAGCTCCGTTGGTATTCATTGAGCCTTTTTCAGCAGTTGTGTAGTGATACCCAGAGACATTTCCTTGTCCTGCGTATCCAAAGGAAATCTCATGTTTGTCAAGTAATTGTGTGAGTTGTGCAATTTTATCTGGATGTCCCTGGAGCACATAACTTTTATAAGTAAGGGCATCATTGGTAAAGAATTTTTTAAACTCTGTGTTTAATTCTGCTGCATTTTTACTACCCATTTCAACGGTAGATATTCCAGTGGTGGTATGGTGTGCCACTCTGTCTAAAAGGGTTAACTCGTATCCCTCATCTGTGTTAATCCCCAAACCTGCGCGGCCATGCCCGGCCTGTTCATAGGTCATGCCTATGGCGCCCATAAAAGTTGGGTAGGTGTCTCCATAACTTGGGTATAATAAATCAAAGCGCTCTCTAGTGAAAAATAACCAGCCCTCTTGGTCAAAATATCTAGCATGATTTTTTCCAATTTGTGTTTGAAAATCACGTTGAAAATCACTAATTACCTCATGAAATGGTTCTGCGGCTGGCGCAAAATAATAGGGCTCATTGATGCCCTGTTCATGAAAATCAACATGGATGTGAGGCATCCATTTATTATAAACTTTTAAACGCTGTTGGGTTTCTACTTGTGTGGCCCAAGCCCAATCTCTATTTAGGTCAAATAGATAATGGTTAGGTCTTCCACCAGGCCAAGGCTCGTTATGCTCATCTGCATCTTGACCCGCATTGTAAGGAGTAGATTTTACTTGATTGTACCAGTTTGCATATCGATCTCTACCATCTGGGTTTACACATGGGTCAATAATCACTACTGTATTTTCTAGCCATTGTTGCTTTTTAGTTATTAGATCATAGACAGTGGTCATAGCTGCCTCTGTGCTTGACGCTTCATTACCATGTATATTATAGCTTAGCCAAACAATAGCTTTTGTTGGTGTTGCCTCTCCTTTTATAATACCAGTGTTTTTTAAGTTGTCTAAACGTATTTGTTCTGCGTTTTCTATGTTTTGTGCACTAGAGACTACTGCATATGTTAAGCTGCGTCTTTCATTGGTTTTTCCGTAGGCTTGAAACTGTACCATATCGCTATGTAAAGCTACATGATCAAAATAGGCTACCACATCTGCATGACGTGTGAATTGTGTTCCAATGGTATAGCCTAAAAATTCGCTTGGAGATTGAAGCTGTCCATAACCGATAGCATTTACAAAAAGTACAAGTGTAATAATTACGTTTTTCATAGTCTTTTTAAGTGTAATAATTTCAAATGCTAATATACCCTGAAATTTAATAAAACAGGTACTTATCAAAAATTTAGTCTACAAAATAGAGCTGTTTCATTGTTAATTATTTTAAAAATTTCTTTTCAGAAATGATAGTTATTAATTAAAGGGTATTTTTGTTTTATGCCATCAACTTCTATTTCATATTCACAGACTGGTTATTTTTCAAAGACAATGAGTGATTATCTCAAGCAAGATTCATCGCTAGAGTCTTTCTACGGGAAATTTCCAACTCTAAAGGGTATCAAACAGCAATTAGAAGAAAAACAAAAAAACTTCTCTAAAAATGGAAGAAGCGTTTTGGTGTCTCAACTTGAAAAACAGTATCAGGACTTTGTTATAACTCAAACTACGCAGGATAATATTAATGCCTTGTCTAAAAGTTCAACATTTACGGTTACCACCGGCCATCAGCTTAATTTGTTTACCGGCCCCATGTATTACATATACAAAATACTCTCTGTTATTAACCTTACAGAACAACTCACCAAAAAGTATCCAGAAAATAGTTTTGTGCCGGTATTTTGGATGGCTACAGAAGATCATGATTTCCAGGAAATTAATGGATTTAATTTTAAAGGAAAAAAAATTAAATGGGATACCAATCAAAGCGGTCCTGTAGGTAGATTTTCTACAAAGGTTTTACAGGAATTAGTTACGGTTTTAAAAACCGAATTTGGTCAAACCACCAATGGTCGTTATTTGCTTGATCTTTTTCAAAAGGCTTACACACAAAACGACACGTTAGCTCAAGCCACCCGCTTTATTACCAATGCGCTTTTTGGCAGCTATGGTATTGTTGTTTTAGATGGTGATGACCGCAGATTAAAAAAACAATTCATTTCTTATGTAGAAGCAGAGTTATTTGCTAAAAAGGGCCACAAAGAAATTTCCAATACAACCCAAAGATTAGTTTCTCTTGGATATCCCCAGCAGGTACATCCAAGAGAAATAAATTTGTTTTATATCAAAGATGAATTAAGAGAACGTATCATAGAGAAAGACGGTATGTTTTTAATTAACAATACATCTATGGTTTTTTCTAAAGCCCAGATGCAAAAGCAGCTATCAAAATATCCAGAGCGTTTTTCTCCAAATGCTTTGTTGCGCCCTTTGTATCAGGAAGTTGTTTTGCCAAACCTATGTTATGTTGGTGGCGGTGGTGAACTTGCTTATTGGTTTCAACTGAAAGATTATTTTGAATCTGTTGGGGTTACGTTTCCTGTTTTGCTGCTTCGTAATAGTGCCATTTTAGCCAATATAAAATTAGAAAGTAGGTTAAAAAAATTAGATGTTTCTGTTCACGATATATTTAAAAAAGATACAGTTCTTTCATCTTGGTTTGTCCACAAGGTCTCAAATATTTCCATAGATTTCTCCTCCCAGCAAAGGCACCTTGAAAAACAGTTTGAGCACCTTTACACGATAGCTGCCCAAACCGACGCCTCTTTTTTAGGAGCTGTTGCGGCTCAGCAAAAGAAACAAACTAAGGGCCTTTTGCATTTAGAAAAACGCCTTCTAAAGGCGCAGAAAAGAAAACATGCTGATCAATTAGGTAGGCTAATTAGGTTGCGCAGTGAGATTTTCCCACAGGGAGGTCTGCAAGAAAGAGTAGCAAATTTTTCTGAATTTTATCTGGAATATGGAACCAGCTTACTACCTACTATTAAGGAGAATTTAAAACCTCTTGAGGGAAAGTTTACTTTTATTTATTTACCCTAAACTGCCTTGTTTACATCTTTGTTGAAATTTGCAATAAATTCTTTAGCCAAGCCCTAGCAAAATTACTTTTTTGAAGTATTTTTGTTTATGCAAAATAACGTCCTCATTCTTGATTTTGGTTCTCAATACACGCAGCTCATTGCTAGACGCGTTAGAGAATTAAACATCTACTGCGAAATACATCCTTACAACAAAGTACCACAAGATTTATCAACGTTTAAAGCCGTTATTTTATCTGGAAGCCCTTCTTCGGTTCGTTCAGATCAAGCGCCAGCTCCAGATCTTTCTAAGATAAAAGGAATTTTACCTTTATTGGGTGTTTGTTATGGTGCTCAGTATTTAGCGCATTTTTTTGGAGGGAAAGTCTCCCCATCAAACATTAGAGAGTATGGGCGTGCTAATTTAACCACCATACATGACCATGATGGTTTGTTTGCAGGTATTAGAGAAGACACTCAGGTATGGATGAGCCATAGCGATACCATTAGTGAGTTACCACATAAAGGGGTGCGGTTGGCCAGCACTAATGATGTTGCCAATGCAGCCTACAGAATTGAAGGAGAAGACACCTATGCTATACAGTTTCATCCAGAGGTCTATCACACTCAAGATGGTAAGCAACTATTAGATAATTTCTTAATTGAAATTGCAGGAGTGGATCCTACCTGGACACCTGCAGCTTTTGTGGATACTACAGTAGCACAGTTAAAAGAAAAAATTGGTGCTCAAAAAGTTGTGTTAGGACTAAGTGGAGGTGTAGACTCTACCGTGGCAGCCATTTTATTACACAAAGCAATTGGAGAAAACCTGTACTGCATTTTTGTAAATAACGGACTTTTGCGCAAAGATGAATTTTCCAGTGTCTTAGAACAATATAAAGGCATGGGCTTAAATGTGAAAGGGGTTGATGCCGCAGACCGGTTCATGAAGGCATTGAAAGACAAGTCTGACCCAGAACAAAAACGCAAAGCTATTGGAGGTACTTTTATTGACGTGTTTGATGATCAGGCTACAGCAATTAAAGATGTAGTTTTTCTAGCTCAAGGTACTATTTATCCAGATGTGATTGAGAGTGTTTCTGTCAATGGACCTTCTGTAACTATAAAATCACACCACAATGTAGGTGGTTTGCCAGATTACATGAAATTAAAGATAGTGGAGCCTCTTCGTATGTTATTTAAAGATGAGGTCCGTCGTGTTGGCGCACAGATGGGTATAGATTCAAAATTATTGGGGCGTCATCCCTTTCCAGGTCCTGGTTTAGCCATTCGTATTTTAGGAGACGTCACACCAGAGAAAGTACGTGTTTTACAAGAGGTGGATCATATCTTCATTGAAGGTCTTAGAAAATGGGATTTATATGATAGAGTATGGCAGGCAGGAGCTATGTTATTGCCAGTAAATAGTGTTGGGGTGATGGGTGATGAGAGAACCTATGAAAAAGTAGTAGCCCTTCGTGCTGTAGAAAGCACAGATGGTATGACTGCAGACTGGGTAGATTTACCTTACAAATTTTTGCAAGAGACTAGCAATAATATTATAAATAGAGTCAAAGGGGTTAATAGAGTAGTGTACGATATTAGTAGCAAGCCACCTGCAACCATAGAGTGGGAGTAGCCTTTGAGATAGGTTAGTATAATTTTTTGATGGCTATAGGTTTCTTGGCACTAGTTTTGTGCTATGATGTTTAATAACCTTTGACGGTATTAGTCGCTTTTTATCTTGAATTTTTGAGGCATTTATAAAAACACAAACATGAAGTATTTAATTTTTCTTTCCATGGGGTGTATTTTTTTTATCAGTAGCTTGGCTATTGCACAAAAAGAGTACCAAAGCCATAGGATTCAAAAAAATCAAACCCTATCCCAAATTGCTTCATTATATGGGGTTTCTCAGGCTGAAATACAAAACCGAAACCCTGAAATTGAAAATGAACTAGCACCAGGTACTTTGCTTATAATACCTACCCAAAGCAAATCAATAGATACTCAAAACCCTCCCAAATTTAAAAAACACAGAGTAAGACGAAAAGAAACCCTTTTTACTATTTCAAAAAAATACAATGTCTCCATTGATGCAATAAAACGATTCAACAAACAGCTCTATGCCCGCCAAATAAAAAAAGGAGAAAAATTGCAAATACCAATACATTTACAAATAACAGGCGCTAGTGTATCGATTCCCAAAGATATTGCAAACTCTGGAGAAATTACTACTGATGTGCCAGGGCTTTCAAAACACATCGTTAAGGCAAAAGAAACACGTTATGGCATTGCCAGAATGTATGGAATAACAGTGAGTGAGTTAGAGAAAATAAATCCTGAATTAGGGGAGGGACTCGCTCAAGACGCAGTTATTAATGTTCCAACAAAAGCTATTTTACAGACCGCAATTGCAGAGAAAGGGTATCGATTTTATGAGGTACAACCCAAAGAGGGTTTTTATAGATTAAAAGTAAAAACCAACCTAACCAAACAACAAATTATTGCTTTAAATCCTTATGCCAAAGATGGTTTGCAGAAGGGTATGATTTTAAAAATCCCAACAGATTCTACAACTACGGTAGCCCACCAAATTAATATAAGAGATTTACAACAGACAATTATTGACACCTCACAAAAAAGAATTGCAGTATTACTTCCTTTTAGGTTAAATAATATAGTTTCAAACTCCTTATCAGTAAAACAACAAGAAATTAAAAGAAACAGGTTGATGTCTCTGTCTTTAGATTTTTACAGTGGGCTTTTAATGGCAACAGAGTTTGCCAAAGACAAAGGAATTTCCTTGCAACTTGATGTCTTTGATACCCAGTACAACACCACCACCGTTGGTAATGTCATTAGAAATAATGGTTTTGATAATTTTGATGCTGTTATAGGACCCCTGGGTCAAAAAAACATAGAAAAAGTAGCCGCTATGCTGCAGGATACTAATGTACCTGTTTTTTCTCCCCTGAGCAACAAACAAATCAAGGTTTCTAAAAATGTATTTCAAAGCTTACCAAGTGTTGCAATGCTAGAGGATGGCATGCTTGAGTATATAGTATCTGGAATGAGTGACAAGAATTTGATTGTAATTACAGATAGTACCAAAACTGCCCAATTAGCAAAAATAATGTCGGTTATTCCAGATGCAAAAACAATTTCTTTACGTGAGGAAGGTTTTTTAAGTCTCGAGGATATTGAAAGTCAAATAGATGAGACCAAAGAAAACTGGGTGATTCTTGAAGCTACAGACCCTATTTTAATAAGTAACGTGGTTGGAGTTTTAAATGGGCTTCCAGTTATTGATCCAGACTTAGAAGAAGACGAAGAACCTGTAGATTACGAGATACGATTGTTTAGTTTAGATAAAAATGCAGCCTTTGATTACCATGACGTTTCTAATGTTCATCTAGCAGAGTTAAACTTTACATTTCCCTCTGTAAATAAAAGTTATAACTACAAGGATAAAAATGCTTTTTTAGTTAGTTACAAAAATAAATACGGGGTGTTGCCAAATCGATTTGCTGTTCGTGGTTTTGATTTAACCTATGATGTTATTTTAAGATTAGCCAGTTCTGAGGATATATTTACATCTTCCAAGCAAGAGTTCGAAACACAGTATATTGAAAATAAATTCAGGTATTCAAAAAGTCTTTTATCTGGCTATAACAATACTGCCTTTTATATTATTAAGTATCAAGAAAATCTCCAATTTCAAGTTTTAGAATAATGAGTACAGCCAAAGTTACATACCAATCAAGCCTAAGAACATCTTGCCAACACCTAAAATCGGGCACAACTTTTATTACAGATGCTCCTACAGACAACAACGGAAAAGGAGAAGCTTTCTCTCCTACAGACACCATTGCAACAGCACTTGGGAGTTGTATGCTTACCGTTATGGGGATAAAGGCAAATTCAATGGAAGATGTTTCTATTGATGGTGCTACGGCGCTTGTAACAAAAACAATGTCCAGTAATCCAAGACGTATTTCTAAAATTGAGGTAGTACTCCACTTCCCCCAAAAACTAGAGGCTAAGACTCAAAAAATATTAGAAAATACAGGAAATACCTGTCCTGTTCACTTTAGTATACATCCAGATATTGAAAAAGTAGTTACCTATTATTGGGGGTGATTTTAATCCTTAGCGCCTGTTTTGTAAGATAATGGTAGTATGTCGTTAAAATTTTACCCTTTGTTATCTAATATTTCAACAAATAAATAATTTTTCCCTATGGCTTCTGGATCAAAAAAACAGCTTTCTGCTCCACAACATTTGGTAAAATTGGCAAACTACAAAATGCCGTTTGGGAAATATAAAAGCTGGTATTTGGTCAACATACCTGAGGCTTATTATGTATGGTTTAAACAAAAGGGTTTTCCTGAGGGTACCCTTGGAAATCTTTTACAAGAAATGTATGAAATTAAACTCAATGGCCTAGAGGACTTAATTAGGCCCTTGATTAAAAAATAATCTTATTTTATTCTGTTTTTAAAGCAACCATTGTTACAAAATGGCGTCTTAAATATGTAATTGATAAAAAAGCCTATGTATTTAATCGCAAAATCTGTGTCAAAATGGTATCCAGAACTCTTCTTAATTATTTCTGTTATCATTTATTGGGCATTGACAGCAACTCTTGTCAATCCAGGTGCTATTTCACTGCTAGTATTATTGGTAGCTCAACTTAGGTTTAAAAATAAGACATTTGGTATTGTGCTTTCTTTTGTTTTTATGCTGCTTAGTTTTTACATGCTACTGGCAATTTTCTCAGATATAGTAAACCTAGATTTTTTCTATCCTAGGGGTTTATTAATGCTTTGTTTTGGTGTGCTTTATTTTGGAGGTACTGCCTATTTTGCATTTGTTTTACTCAGAAAAAATAATAACACAATCAATGAGCGTTTGCCTATTGGTTATGATTAATGTTTTTCTAAAATTTGTTTTTTTAATAGCGTGACTATCACCTTTAAAAATTTCCGTTCCTTTCTTTAAAAATAGTATGTAGATATGGGTTAAAATACCTAACTTTACATCCCGTATACAAACTAAGTTAAGGCCATTTATGAGTACTACAAAATACATCTTCGTTACGGGCGGGGTTTCGTCTTCTTTAGGCAAAGGAATCATTGCAGCATCTCTTGCAAAACTACTGCAGGCAAGAGGATATAGAGTTACTATCCAAAAATTAGATCCTTACATTAACGTAGATCCAGGAACCTTGAACCCTTATGAACACGGGGAGTGTTATGTTACAGATGATGGCGCAGAGACAGACCTAGACCTTGGCCATTATGAGCGTTTTTTAAATGTTCCTACCTCACAGGCCAATAATGTTACCACCGGCAAAATTTACCAAAGTGTTATTGAAAAGGAGCGTCGAGGTGAGTTTTTGGGCAAAACTGTACAGGTAATTCCTCACATTACAAATGAAATTAAAGAACGCATCCAGATACTGGGGAAAAGTGGAGATTTTGATATTGTTATTACAGAGATAGGGGGTACTGTAGGTGATATAGAATCTTTACCCTACATAGAATCTGTACGTCAATTGAAATGGGAATTAGGAAATCAAAACTGCTTGGTAATTCACTTAACTCTTATTCCATACCTCTCTGCAGCTGGTGAGTTAAAAACAAAACCTACCCAGCATTCTGTAAAAACCTTAATGGAGAGTGGTATACAGGCAGATGTATTAGTTTGCAGAACTGAGCATCATTTAAGTGATGAGTTGCGTCACAAACTAGCGTTATTTTGTAACGTCAATAAAGAAGCCGTTATAGAATCTATAGATGCATCTACTATTTATGATGTACCCAATTTGATGTTGGAGGAAGGCCTAGATACAGTAGCGTTACAAAAATTAGGTTTAAATAATACACAACGTCCACCTCTAACTGCTTGGAATGAATTTGTAAAAAGATATAAAAACCCAAAGGCGCATGTCACCATTGGTTTAATTGGTAAATACGTTGAGCTTCAGGATAGTTATAAGTCAATTCTTGAATCTTTTATTCATGCAGGAGCTGCCAATGAAGTGAAAGTGAAAGTACAATCTATACATTCAGAATTTTTGGATGCATCTACTGTGGATGCACAAATGAAAGAATTAGACGCTGTGCTTGTAGCGCCAGGATTTGGAGAGCGAGGTATAGAGGGTAAAATAGAGGCAGTGCGATATGCAAGAGAAAATAAACTTCCTTTTTTGGGTATTTGCCTCGGAATGCAAATGGCCGTGATAGAATATAGCCGAAATGTGCTAGGATTAAAAGATGCGAATTCTACAGAGATGGATGAAGATACACCTTTTCCTGTGATTGATTTGATGGAAGAGCAAAAGACAATAACAGACAAAGGAGGAACCATGCGCCTTGGTGCATGGGCTTGTGAGCTTACAGATGACAGCATCGTAAAACAGGTATATGGTGTTGCCACTATTCAAGAAAGACACCGTCATCGTTTTGAATATAACAACGCATATAGAGATCAATTAGAGGCTGCTGGCTTAAAAACTACGGGTATCAACCCAGAAACAAATTTAGTAGAGATTGTTGAGATTGAAGACCATCCTTGGTTTATAGGGGTGCAATACCATCCAGAATATAAAAGCACTGTTGCCAATCCGCATCCGCTATTTGTGAGTTTGGTAGCTGCTGCCCTGAACTATTGTAAGGCCAAGTAGACAATATGGCGTAATTAGAACTTGGGCTAGATTATTGAAATAGAACTATAGAGCTAGCTTGAGTTAGCACTGAAATGTTAAACAACCAAAACCAGTTACTTGGTTTTATTATTTCCGCAAAAATTTAAAAGTGGAGCATCATTATGGAAGAAAAGAAATTTGATTTAAATTCGATTATAGGTTTTGTGTTAATTGGAGTCATTTTTATTTGGATGTTGTATTTACAACAACCCACTCAAGAAGAAATTGCTGCCCAAGAAGCAGAAATAGAGGCAAAGGCAAAGACTGCTGCAGATATGGCGGCCTCTAAGGCATCTGGGGTTGATGTTACTCTAGATGAGGCAACTCAGAGCATGGCCTCTGATAGCGCCACAGATTCTTTAGGAATGCAAAAGCTACAAAACAGATTAGGATCTTTTGCCTATTCTGCAAGTCTTCCCTCTGCAAGTGATGCAACTACCACTATAGAGAATGATGTTTTGTCTTTAACCATAAGCAATAAAGGTGGGTATGTAACCCAGGCTCGTTTAAAGAAGCACACAACCTATGATTCTATCCCGGTATATCTTATAAAAGATGGCAATGCAAGTTTAAATTTTCAGTTTTCTGCAGAAAATAGATTGTTAAACTCACAGGAGTTATACTTTGCCCCAAGATTATCTCAAAATGGGAATAATCAAGTACTCACCATGCGCTTAAAAACTTCTGAAACCTCTTATCTAGAATACAGATATGAGCTTATACCTGGGGAGTACATGACCAATTTTAGTATTAAATCTCAAGGGCTGGAAGATGTTTTAAACACTACCCAACCGATGTATTTAGATTGGAAGCTCAAGGGATTTAGACATGCAAAAAGTATTAGTTATGAAAATAGATACTCTAGATTAACCTATGAGTATGAAACCGACAAGTATTCAAAGCTTTCTCCAACGGGAGAGGATCAAGATGTTGAGGTAGGTGTTAATTGGTTAAATTTTAGACAGCACTTTTTTAGTTCTATGTTGCTTACAGACACCTCTTTTAAAGAAGTTGCCTTCAGCTCTAAAGATCTTGTTGAGGATGAAACGGTAGATACAGTGTACACAAAGCAATACGGAGCTAAAATATTAATTGAACCTAAGGCAGGGGCAGTTTCTCAAAACATGAACATGTACTACGGCCCAACAGATTATAAAATATTTAAAAAGTATGATCGTGATTTAGACCAGGCAATGCCACTTGGTTGGGGGATTTTTGGCATGATCAACAAATACGTAATTATCCCACTATTTGGTTTTCTTAGCGGGTTTTTACCTGCTGGAATTGCAATTATTATGCTAACAATTTTATTGAAGTTGGCACTCTCTCCAGTTCAATACAAGCAGTATGTAGCCCAAGCAAAAATGAAAGTTCTCAAACCAGAGATTGATGCTATTAAAGAACGTTTGGGTGATAATAAAATGAAAATACAGCAAGAAACAATGAAGTTGCAAAACATTGCAGGTGCGAGCCCCCTAAAAGGTTGCTTGCCCGCTCTTCTGCAAATACCTGTATTTTATGCTTTGTTTACTTTTTTCCCAACTGCTTTTGATCTACGTCAAAAAAGTTTCTTGTGGGCAGATGATTTATCTAGTTATGATACTGTGTATCAATTCCCTGCAGGATTTTCTATTCCTTTTTATGGAGATCATGTAAGTTTATTTCCTATCCTAGCTTCACTTGCAATATTTTGGTATATGACAATGACCATGGGACAAAACATGCAAGCTCAGCAACAGCCAGGGATGCCAAACATGAAAATATTAATGTATTTGTCTCCACTGTTTATGTTAGTGTTCTTCAATAATTATGCTAGTGGATTATCATTGTATTACTTTATATCCAATTTAATTACTATTGGTATTATGTTGGTAATTAAAAATATGATTATTGATGAGGACAAAATAAAAGCCCAAATTATAGCAAGTAAAGCTAAGCCCAAGAAACAAAATAAGTTTCAGAAAAAAATGGCAACGATGATGGAGCAAGCAGAGGAGCAAAAAAAGTTGCAAAAGAAGAAGAAAAAATAAGAATATTTACTTGTCTACAATAAAAGAGGTAGTTCCAGTAATAGGGTTATTGTATAACACAAAACGCCAATATCTATGAGAAAGATTGTTGTATTTGTTTTTATATTTAGTTTTTCTGTGGTGGCTCTTTTAGGGCAACAAATCAACCAAAAGGATGCCAATGGACTTCGTCAAGGAATTTGGGAAAAACAGTATCCTGATTCCCAGCAACTTCGTTACCAAGGAAACTTTGTTGATGATAAAGAAATAGGTACTTTTTACTTTTATTGCCAGAGCTGTGGGGAGCAACCTATTTGTGTTAAAGAATTTTTTTTAGATGCCCCAACACAGGTTAGGTATTTTAGTAAAACAGGAGATTTGCTTAGTGAAGGTTTAATGAGCGGTAAACAGCGTACAGGTTTATGGCGTATTTTTCATGAAAACTCTCAACAAGTGATGACCAGAGAGATGTACGTCTTGGGTAAACTTCACGGAGAAATAACCACCTATTATCCCTCCGGAGAAATAATTGAAACAACAAATTATGTCAATGGTTTAAAACAAGGAAAGAATTCTTATTATGCCCCAAATGGTGTTAAATTAAAAGAGCTATCTTATAAAAATGACCTTTTAGACGGTCCTGCCACCTATTACTCTCATACTGGTAAGATTACCATGCAGGGAGATTACAAAAATGGTGCTCATTATGGTGTATGGAATTATTATAAAGATGGAAAATTTCTAGTAAGTGAAACCTTTCCAAAGCCACAAAATAAAAACAAGTAATATTCTAAAGGCAGCACCTGCCTTTATCTTTAAAAATTGAAAATGAAACGTGTTGTTGTTGGTCTTAGCGGAGGGGTAGACTCTAGTGTTGCTGCATATCTTTTAAAACAACAAGGCTATGAGGTTATTGGCCTTTTCATGAAAAACTGGCACGACGATTCTGTAACCATTAGTGAGGAGTGTCCGTGGCTAGAAGATAGCAACGATGCTATGTTAGTGGCTCAAAAATTAAACATTCCTTTTCAGACAGTAGATTTAAGCCAGCAATACCAAAAGCGTATTGTTGACTATATGTTTAGAGAGTATAAAATGGGCAGAACACCAAACCCAGATATACTTTGTAATCGTGAAATTAAGTTTGATGTATTTATGAAAATTGCCTTGGATTTGGGTGCAGATTTTGTTGCAACGGGCCATTATTGTAGAAAAACTACTCAAAGTATTAAGGGCAAGGAAGTTTATAGTTTGTTATCTGGAAAAGATACCAACAAAGATCAAAGTTATTTTTTATGTCAATTATCTCAAGCACAACTGGCAAAAACTTTGTTTCCTATTGGTGAGATTTTAAAACCAGATGTTCGTAAAATTGCAGCCCAGCAAGATTTAATAACCGCAGATAAAAGAGATTCTCAAGGGCTTTGTTTTATAGGTAAAGTACGGTTGCCAGAATTTCTGCAACAACAATTAGCACCCAAAAAAGGAACTATTGTTGAGATAGCCTCAGATAGCCAAAAATATAACCAAACACCAAGTAGCTTTCCCTCACAAATGGAAAGACTACAAGGCTTGTCCACAAAAATATCCTACAGCACCCTAGACGGTAAAGTAGTAGGAGAACATCAAGGTGCCCATTACTTTACAAACGGCCAACGTAAAGGGCTTGCTGTTGGAGGAACAAAAGAGCCTTTGTTTGTAATAGCTACAGATGTCAATGAAAATGTGATTTATACCGGCCAAGGAAAAAATCATCCAGGTTTATACCGCAGGGGTTTGTTTGTAAAACAAGAGGAAATACACTGGATACGAAAAGATCTTAGCATTTTAGAAGGAGAAACTTTAGAGGTTATGGCTCGTATTCGTTACAGGCAAAAACTCGAAAAAGCAACACTTCACCAAACTCCAATGGGTATGTATGTTATTTTTGACAACCCTCAGTCTGCCATTACCCAGGGGCAGTTTGTTGCATGGTATAATGAAGATGAATGTTTGGGTAGTGGTGTTATTTCTTAAGTCAAAGATATTGTATCTTTACAGGACTTATTTTTGGTTATAAATTTCTATGACAAACAAAAAAATTGCTATGAAAAAAATAGGATTACTTTTATCTTTTTTGTTTTTCCAAGTTAGTATAGTTTATGGGCAAGAGGATGCCTTGGTTTTTTTTCAGGACAAAGAAAATGTAGCTACTGCTCTTGAAAATCCTATTTCTATTTTAACACAAAAAGCAATAGATAGAAAATTATTGCATAATACCCCCATTGATGTTAGAGACGTTCCTGTTAATGAATCATATATAGCTACTATAAAAGGCATCTCGGGCATTACAGTTTTTGCAAAATCAAAGTGGATGAACTGTGTATATGTTAGAGGTGATTTGCAAAGTCTAGAGGCCCTTGAAGGATTAGACTTTGTATCTGATGTTGAGTTTGCAGACAAAAGTTTAAATTTTGGTCCTATTATTGGCAATCCAACAGAGGATAAATTTCAAATAGAAAAGCAATCCAATAAAATAGTCTATGATTATGGAGCAGCCACCAATCAAGTAGAGATGATTGCTGCCAATTATTTGCACCAGCAAGATTTTACAGGTGTGGGTATTGATATTGCTGTTTTGGATAGTGGCTTTCCTGGGGTGTTAACAAATCCAGCCTTTGAATCTATTCTAAATCAAGGAAGGCTTTTGGGTACTTATAATTTTATAACCAGAGATGAACCTATAGATACCTCAAGTTCTCATGGTTCAAAAACCTTTAGTGATATTGGAGGATATTTAGAAGGCCAATTTGTTGGTACTGCACCTGGTGCTTCTTTTTACCTATATGTCACAGAGGATGTAACTCAAGAAAATCCAGTGGAGGAGGCTTGGTGGGTAGAGGCCCTAGAACGTGCAGATAGTCTTGGAGTTAGCCTTGTTAATACCTCCCTAGGATATCAAGACTATGACAACCCAGCATACACACACTCTTATGAAGATTTAGACGGATTTACTACCATCGCAGCAAGGGGAGCCAATCATGCCTTTGATAAAGGAATGTTATTACTAACCTCTGCCGGAAATGATGGACAATCTTTTGGCTATGTAGCAACTCCAGCAGATGCTCCAGGATGCCTAAGTATTGGAGCAGTAGACCAAGACGGAATATACGCAGGCTTTAGTTCTTATGGTCCTAACGCTTCAGGGCTTAGAAAACCAGATGTGATGGCACAAGGGGTCTCTGCAGCTGTAGTAGATCAAAATGGCGCTGTAGATTTTAATAGTGGTACTTCTTTTAGCTCCCCAATTATGGCTGGAGCTATCGCTAGTTTATGGCAATCAAGACCTGAGGCAACCAATGCACAAATCATGCAAATAGTGAGAGCCTCAGCCCATTTGTTTGAAAATCCAACAGATCTTATGGGGTATGGCATACCAAATTTTGAAACAGCTTATAATGCCCTGCAGATTCTTGGAGCACAAACTGATTTTTTAGAAATTCAGTTTGCTATGTATCCAAATCCTGCCCAAGATATTATTTCTTTTAACATCCCTAGTGCCATAGAAAAAGCGCAGGTGTGTGTCTTTACAATTAGTGGTCAGCAGGTAATTTCCTCAGAAATAACTCCGAATCAAAACACTGTAGATATCTCTGGGGTAGCATCAGGGGTGTATATTGCAAAGGTGGTGTCTGGTAAAATTAAAAATTCTTTTACATTGATAAAAAATTAGTGGAAAATAGAATCACAAAACTTTTTAAAATACAATACCCACTCATTCAGGCTGGTATGATTTGGAATAGTGGCTGGAAACTAGCAAGCGCCGTTAGCAATGCAGGTGGTCTAGGAATTATTGGTGCAGGCTCTATGTATCCAGATGTGTTGCAAGAACATATTACAAAATGTAAAGCGGCTACCTCAAAACCTTTTGGAGTAAATGTTCCTATGTTGTATCCAAACATAGATCAGATTATTGAAATCATAATTAAAGAAAAGATTCCTATTGTTTTTACATCTGCAGGAAATCCAAAAACACATACTACGCGTTTAAAGCAGTATGGTATTACAGTAGTACATGTTGTTAGTAGTGTGAAATTTGCTTTAAAAGCACAAGACGCAGGAGTAGACGCAGTGGTTGCAGAGGGTTTTGAGGCTGGAGGCCACAATGGTCGTGATGAGACTACCACCTTTACTTTGATACCAATGGTGAAAGAACAAATAAGTATACCTTTAATAGCGGCTGGCGGTATTGCAGATGGCAGAGGGATGTTGGCTGCAATGATTTTAGGGGCAGATGGTGTACAAATAGGGAGTAGGTTTGTTGCTAGCCAGGAGAGTAGTGCACATCAAGATTTCAAACAAGAGGTTGTTAAGGCTAAAGAGGGAGACACTCTATTAACTTTAAAAGAACTAGCACCAGTACGTCTTCTTAAAAATAAGTTTTTTGATCAAGTAATGGAGCTATACAAAACAAATCCAAGCAAAGAACAACTAACCCAGCTTTTGGGCAGAGCAAGAGCAAAGCGGGGTATGTTTGAGGGTGATCTGCAAGACGGTGAGCTAGAAATAGGTCAAGTAGCTGGCCTCATACATCAAATCAAGCCTGCTGCTCAAATTGTTAGTGAAATTATAGAACAGTTTAATACACTAAACGCAAAAAAGGTTATTATATAACTCATAGGATACTAGTATCTTTGAAAAAAAACACAACAGATGCCATTAAATAATAATGATATTTTTAAAAAATTACGAGTTGCTCATAAACTTCGTGATGATGATATTGTAACGATATTAAAATTGGTAGATTTCAATGTTACAAAAAGCGAATTAGGTGCTTTATTTAGAAATGAAAATCATCCAAAATATGTTGAATGTGGCGACCAGATCCTTCGTAATTTTTTAAACGGTCTTATTATACACCTTCGTGGGCCCATGCCAAAGAAAATTAAGAGGCCAATAGTGCAAAAATAGAAGTGTTTTACCCACATAATTGGACACTCATTTATTGGTGAAGCACAGTTTAAAAAATTAGTCAAATCTGATAACATTTATTATTTTTGCATCACTTTTGAGGTAATGTTTCATTGCCAAAAATTTTTAGTAATTAAATAGGTCCCCGTCTTCACGGGCATAAATATGAATCTACACGAATATCAAGGAAAAGAAGTGCTAAGTAGCTTTGGTGTTACTATCCAACGAGGAATTGTAGCCCAAACTCCAGATCAGGCAGTAGCTGCCGCAAAAAAGCTAACTCAAGAAACCGGAACCAGTTGGCATGTTATCAAAGCTCAGGTGCACGCAGGTGGACGTGGTAAAGGTGGTGGAGTAAAACTAGCCAAAAATCTTGATCAGGTAAAAAGCATTGCCAATGATATAATTGGTATGAACCTTATTACTCCTCAAACCAGTGCAGAAGGTAAAAAAGTACACCAAGTACTTGTTGCTGAAGATGTGTATTATCCTGGCCATAGTGAGCCAGAAGAATATTACATAAGTGTGCTGTTAAATCGTGTAACGGGTAAAAATATGGTTATGTATTCTACTGAAGGTGGAATGGATATAGAAACTGTAGCAGAACAGACGCCACATTTAATTTTTCATGAAGAAATTGATCCTGCAACGGGTCTTCTTCCTTTTCAAGCAAGAAAGGTTGCATTCAATCTTGGATTAAGCGGCATGGCTTTCAAACAAATGACAAAATTTGTTACTGCTCTTGTAAAGGCCTATGAATCTAGTGATTCATCAATGTTTGAAATTAATCCAGTTTTAAAAACTAGTGATGATAAAATTATCGCTGTTGATGCAAAGGTTAGTATTGATGATAATGCGTTGTATCGTCATAAAGACTATGAGGCAATGCGTGATTTACGTGAAGAAAACCCCGTGGAGGTAGAAGCAAGAGCGGTAGGTTTAAACTATGTTGATTTGGATGGAAACGTTGGTTGTATGGTAAATGGTGCAGGACTTGCAATGGCTACCATGGATTTAATCAAACAGGCTGGTGGCGAACCAGCAAATTTTCTAGATGTCGGAGGTACTGCAGATGCAGAACGTGTTGAGGCTGCTTTTAACCTTATTTTAAAAGACCCAGCTGTTAAAGCAATTTTAGTAAACATATTTGGAGGTATTGTTAGGTGTGACCGCGTTGCACAAGGTATTGTAGATGCATACAAAAACATGGGTACTATTAATGTACCAATTATTGTTCGTTTGCAAGGTACTAATGCAGATATTGCTAAAGAATTAATTGACAACAGTGGGCTGGACGTACAAAGCGCTATTGAGTTTCAAGAGGCAGCAGATAAAGTACAAGCTGTTTTAGGATAATACCATTGTGTATATTTATAAAAAAAAGAAGCCTTGGACATCCAAGGCTTTTTTATTTTAAGTAGTTCTACCTCTTCGCCGTCTTGGACTCTCTGGAGAAGATCTCTCTGTATTTATTTTGGTTTTTACAACAGGTGCTGTTTTTTTTAACTCAAAATCTTTAGAGGGTTTTTGTGCTGCATATGAGTTGTTGTTTGACTCGCAGACTGCTTCTTGCAATTCTTTAAGCTCCTTAGGTGTTAAATCTCGCCAAGTACCAAGCTCAAGATTTCCTAGATTGATATTCATAATTCTAGTACGCTTTAAGGTAAGAACTTCATATTCAAGATACTCACACATTCTTCGAATTTGGCGGTTAAGCCCTTGAATAAGTATAATTTTAAAGGTAAATCTGCTAAGGCGTTCTACATGGCAATTTTTAGTGGTAGTTTCTAGTTCTGCTATTGGTATGCCGCTGCTCATTCTTCTAATGAAATCATCGGTAATGGGCCTGTCTGTGGTAACGATGTACTCTTTTTCATGTTTGTTTCCAGCCCTTAATATTTTATTTACAATATCTCCATCGTTGGTCATCAGCAGTAAACCCTCACTTGGTTTGTCTAACCTACCTACATGAAAAATACGTTCTTTATGTCCAATAAAATCTACTACATTTCCCTCAACTCGTTGATCTGTGGTGCAGGTGATACCTATGGGTTTATGTAAGGCAATGTAAACTAGGTTTGTTTTTTTTGTGATTAAATGGTCATCCACGTGTATTTGATCACCAGGCATGGCCCTGTCTCCAAGACTAACAACAGATCCGTTAAGGGTAACTCGACCTTGCTCAATTAAAACATCTGCTTTACGTCTAGAGCAATACCCACTATCACTAATGGCTTTGTTGAGTCTTATAGAATCTGGATGATTTCCCATATGTCAAAGATAGGGATACTTCTATAAAAAGTCCTGTATTTTTTGTAGATGATAACTACCGAAATTTTAAAAATATTATTCACTTTTTAGTATTTTGCAGGTGTTAAAACCTCTCTATTGAAAGACACATTTACTCATAAAGGCATGCGAAAAAAACTGGTCGAGACCCTTGAAAAAAAAGGAATCTCAAATCCAGGAGTTTTGCAGGCTATAAATACCATTCCTAGACATTTGTTTATGGATAGTAGTTTTATAGATCATGCCTATGTGGACAAAGCATTCCCAATTGCTGCACAACAGACCATATCACAGCCCTATACCGTTGCTAGACAAACCGAATTACTTGACATTGTTAAAGGTTCTAAAGTCTTAGAGATCGGAACCGGAAGCGGATACCAAACAGCCGTTTTACTTGAAATTGGCGCAGTGGTGTATAGTATAGAAAGACAAAATAAGCTTTTTAAAAAAGCAGTAAAATTCTTAAAACAGCAAGGCTATAATCCTAAAAAACTCATATTTGGCGATGGATATATTGGTCTTGAGAAAGAAGCTCCTTTTGATGGTATTGTTGTAACTGCGGGTGCTCCTTATGTACCAAAGCCACTATTAGCGCAGTTAAAAATAGGAGGGAAGTTGGTGATTCCAGTAGGAGAAACTTCTCAAATAATGACCGTTTTTACTAGAACATCCAAAACAACTTTCAACAAAGAAACATTTGGGGAGTTTAGATTTGTACCCTTACTTGAAAACAAGAATTAATACGGGTGTTTTTTTCGCATTTTTATAGGCCTAATATGCCTAAAAATTTTAAGCCAAAAACAAAAGTTCCACGTTGTGCTCCATTAAAATTGGAGCGTACATAATCAACACGCAACAATCGATATTTGCCAAAGCCAAGATTATCTATCCCTATAGAAAATTCTGTATAAGGTTTTCTTTCCTGGGATGCCAAAAGGTGTGCCCCAACCACTAGATTGAAGTTTAATGTGTTAACCCCTGGAATTTTACCTAAAATCCAACCTTTGAAATCATGTTCTAGGTGTCCTTCCAAATAGCTTTTATTGGTGCTTAAATCATAATAGGGTAGGGCGTTAAAAACATTGGTGTAGTTTGCCCTTGTGCCTACTTGTGTTTGGTTACCGTTAAAATGTTGGTAATCTACAAATGAGATGTCATCTGCACTGAAAAATGTTCCAGCTTTTACCCTGTAATACAATTCACCTTTATTTGCAACACTAAAATTCTGATAAATTTCTGTTCTTAGTTGTGTATAGTTATAGCCTCTTTTAGAGGCGCCAAATCCATTTTCAAGGGTCACATCAATTCTTGGATACCGCCCATTACCAATATTAATTTTCCTGTCTGGAATAGAGACATACTTTTGTCCAAAAACAACGCGTGCTGTAATTTGTGATTTAAACACTTGGTGTTTCTCCACAGATAATGAAGTAAAATCTTCCGGGGCTAGTGGGTTGTTTGAGCTGTACTTCGCTTGTTTATTATTGATATAGTAATGGTTTGTGTTATTAAACAAAGCGCTTCTTTTTTCATAGCCAATTTTAGCGAAGGTCTCTAGGCCGTTAAAAACTTCTTGACGGTATTTTATTTGCACAAAATCAAGATTGTATCCTTTGAGGTAGTTGCTTTCAAAAAACAGTGTAGAGATACTATTTATAAAGGGTGAAATAGGATTGCTGTCATTAAACTGGGTTAGCTTGCTTCCTCCAGAGAGTGTCATTCTTAAATTATTTTTGCTATTAAATTTTTTGGTAATATTCCCAGTAAAGCGAAGTTTGTCTTCGGCTAGGCCATAGCTACTATTAAGATCTATAGACAACCATTTTGTTCTGTTTTCTGTATACCATTTGTAAAAATTTAATCCTATTTTACTAGTATATCCCTGTATGGTATTAAAAGAAATACCTCTACCAGGCCCTTTGTAATTTAGTCTCCATTTATTTGAGGTATTTCTGTAGGTATACCCAAATAAGGGATCTGTTATATTAAATTTATTTGATACGCGATCTAGCGAATCTTGGTATGGTTTAGATCTTTTTAATTCTTGAAGACTGTCCTTTTTTATGTAATCATTAAGCTCTTCATCTGTAAGTGGCACAGGTCTTAAGGAGTTCCAAAAAACGCTATCTTTTTTATTGGCTTTTGGTTCAAAAGACAACACCTGGTTGCTAAAAGAGCGTTTATTAAAAATTGGACTAAAATTATAATTGTTGTATACACAGGTATACCGCCCTTGCCCATTTAGGCCCATAAACCCAAAACCAAAATCAATGGTTTGAGATAATTTAACCCAAAACTTTTGAGTGGTATCATATTTAAAATTTTGCTTAAAGATTAGTTCTTTTACAAACGGAATTTGAAGGGCTGCTCCAGTTGTTGTTAACTCTATACCATATAACTGCCACCAGTCTTCTACTATGTAAATAACCCCCTTAAAAACCCTATCATTGGGCCTCTTAGGAATTACTTTAATTTTATTTATAAGTTTATTTCCTTGATAGAAAACACCATCAAGTTTATACGTATAATAATTAAACGCATTACTGGCAATAGGAGATACTATTGCCGTATTTAATTCAATAGTATTTTCATAAAAAGAAAATGTTGCATCTTGAGCACTGTTAAAACTAAAGCCATTGTCATTACCACTTACTTTACTTGCTATAATACGCTCGTTAAAATTTGTAGGTTGCTGGTAAGATATCTTTGAAATAGTTTCAGAAAGATATATAATGCCGCTTCTTGTGGAGTCTAGAGATCCTTCAACACCTCTTATGGTTTGCCCTAATATTTTTTTAGGCGCATTTTTTACCTTCCATACTCCTCTAGAATAAAAATCTGCTGTATATTCACTAATGTTAGCTAAATTTTCTTTTTGGCGGCTAATGGTAGCTCTTATTATACGATTAGCAGGATCTTCATTGGTATTTATTATAACTTCTTGCAGCGTGGTGGTTTCTGGCTCTAGGTTAATGTTAAGGATATACGGAAAGTTTTCAATCGTAATTTTTTTAGTCACTGTTTTGTAGCCTAAAAATTGAAAGACAATAGTATGGTTTCCTTTGTCTTGTATTGAAAGTTTATAATTCCCATCATCATTTGATGTGGTACCTGTGTAGGTGTTTTCAAGGTAGATATTTACGTAGGGTATGGCTTTAGCATTGGAGTCTGTTATTTTTCCAACAATTTGAGCTTGTCCAAAAGTAACAAGATGTAATAAAAGAAGTGTTACCAGGTGTTTCATAGGCTTATAGTATAACAACGAATTGCTTTTACTAGTGTTACATTTTATTGAACATTACTTTGGTATTTCAATACTATAGGTTAGCTATTGAAACTTTTTTTAAGCCTGCTTAAGTCTCTTTTATTGTCACGGTCTTTAATATTGTCTCTTTTGTCAAACTCACGTTTTCCGCGACAAAGTGCAATGGTAATTTTGGCAAGTCCTTTGTCATTGGTAAACAATACAAGAGGGATTATAGTGAGTCCAGAGGTTTTCACATTTTTATATAGTTTTTTTAATTCTGTTTTATTTAAAAGCAGTTTACGTTCACTCTTTGGACTGTGATTAAAATGAGTTGCATGGCTATATTCTTGTACCGTCATATTAATTACAAACAATTCTCCCCGCTCATTAAATTCACAAAAGCTCTCGGCAATAGAGGCTTGACCTTCTCTTATTGCCTTTATTTCTGTACCAACTAGCACTATACCTGCTGTATATTTATCTAAGATTTCATATTCAAATCTAGCTTTTCGGTTTTTTATTTGTATGTTTTTTTGAATAGCCATGCTGTAAAAATAGAACTTATAAAGGGGATTGTGCAATGAAAGTTAATTTACCTTTTCTCTTTTTGCACTTGTTTTGTTTTTATGATGAGTTACTATAAAAAGATCGTTGTTATCTGTGTCTGGTATCTCTTCATATTTTTTTTCTCCAAGTAGCCTATTAACAAGCTCTGGAGTTGTGTTACTATGTCCAACAATAACGATATTTTTTCCCTTATTTTTTGCTATAAATTTTTCTGAAATTAGCTGTTTTGGGTTGTAGCTAATAATCTCTATGTTTTGCTCCTTTGCAATGGGTAGTGCAGTTTGCCGTGTTCTTTTGTAATTTGTGCTATATACTGCATCTATGTTTTTGTCTTTAAAAAAAATAGCCCATTTGTTTGCTCTTTCTAGCCCTTGAGAAGTTAGTGAAGGGTTTTTGTTTATTGGGTTTGTTCTGTCTTTTTCTGCATGTCTAAAAAAGTAAAACGTACTTGTATTTTCTTTATCAAAAGGAATTGTTTTACTTGAGTCTTTACATGATAAAAATAGCGCAGACACTCCTATAAGTAGTAATGTGATTATATTTTTATTAAAGATTTTCATAAAATTATTTTGTGTAAATGTAAAAAATCTAATTTAAAAGCAGTGTAATAAAAAAGCCGCTTAACAATAAGCGGCTTTTCTAAAATATTAAAAAGGTTATTATTTTCTAATAAGCTTTTTTGTTGTAGTTATTCCATTTGATACCGCATTTATAAAGTATGCTCCACTAGACAAATTAGATACGTCCAGAGTAAATTCTTTACTATTTGGTGTCATAGAAAGTACTTTTTGACCTAACATGTTTACTATATGTAATACAGTTATTGTAGTTGTTGAAGTAATAACTACATTTCCATCTGCTGGATTAGGAGCAAATACAAATGCTGTTGCATCTAGATCATTTATTCCAAGGGCAGTTGTAGTAAAAGTTACAGGTCCAACAACATCACTTACATTGTTGTCTCCTCCGCAATCTGTTTGGATATAAGCATCATAACTAAGGCCTGGTATTAGTCCTTGCGCTGTTCCAGAGGTAGTATTTGTCGTTTCAAAAGCAACTGGATTATCTACTTCTATGTCTGATCCAGCTGTAAACACAGCCCAGTCATAAAATATAGCTCCCTCTGCTGCATCCCAAGTAAGATCTGCAGTTGTTTCTGTAATATTGCTTACCGCAAAGTTTTCTACTTCTGGACAAGGTATTACAATAGGTGCACAAGTAACATCTGCTGCCCAACCTGTTTCTTGTACACTGCCATCTGAGGTAAACACAAACGTAAGAGAACCACTAGGATCTGTTGAGGTGAAGGTGCTACCAACAGATAGAACACTATCAGGATTACTTGGTTGTCCACCGTCTCCACTTTCTTCGCCACAAAGCGTTTGTGCAAGAACTGGGAAGGTAGTGTCAGGTCCGTTATAAATAGTAAGGAAATCCCAACATCCATCCTGTGTACCTGTTCCTGTTGAAGATTCGATATCAACATAGGTAAAAGTTACTGTTACAGCATCTCCTGCAACATCTGGGGATATCGTTGTCACTGTAGACTCACCAGGAAGGTAATCACCATCTACGCCACCTTCATCATAGTAAACATCTCCACAACCTACAGGAGGTACCCCACAAGTTACGTCTGCAGACCATCCCGTTTCTTGTACAGATCCGTCAGAGTCAAATACAAATGTTAACGCTCCACTTGGGTCAGAAGATGTAAAAGAATCTCCTATAGATAATAAACTATTTGGATCACTTGGCTGTCCGCCGTCTCCACTTTCTTCACCACATAGTGTCTGAGCCAATACAGGGAAGGTAGTATCTGGACCATCATATATGGTCAGAAAATCCCAACATCCAGCTTGTTGTCCAGTACCTGCAGTAGTTTCAATATCAACGTAGGTAAAGGTAACTGTAACTGCCTCACCAGGTACATCTGGTGTAATGGTAGTAACTGTTTGCTCATTTGGTTGGTAATTTCCAGCAGATCCTCCAGAATCAACGTATGTGCCCCCACACTCTGGTGCTGGGAAAGGAGTAGTAAATGATAACAAGTTTTCTTGTGATAAACCATTTAAATCACAGTCTGATACTAAATATGCGTCATATCCAGCGTCTATAGCTAGACCAGTTGCTGTTGCTGTTGTAACACCAGCTGCTAAAACCTCTTCGTAAACAGGTAAATCTACCGTTGTGTCTGCACCTGCATTAAATACACTAAGGGTATATCCGTTTACAGCTTCTGCTACAACATCCCAAGTAAAAACAGCTTCTGTATCTACAGTTGTTGTTACTGCAAAATTACTTGGTGCTGGACATGCAACAAGTGTAGAAAAGGAGTTAGGATCTGCAAGAGATATTCCTTCTGTATCACAATCTGCAATCACATAAGCCTGATATTGAGTTTCTGGTGTTAAACCAGTTGCTGTTGCTGTTAGCGTACCTGTTGGTATATTTTCTGTATATACAGGAGTATCTACAGTAGGATCACTGCCTGCAACAAATACATTTACAATGTATCCGTTTGTGGCTTCTACCACGGCACTCCAGGTAATCACTGCATCAAATGCATTTGCTGCAATTGCAACATCCAGAGGTTCTGGACAGGCAGGTAAAGGAGTGAATATTAATTCCCAATCAAAAGGCGTAGTGTCTTGCCATCTGTCATCCCACTCTATGAGGTATTCTTGGCCTGCTATGACATTGATTTCTTCTATAATAGATCCAAAACCATTTGGAGCATCACAACCGTCATCATCATTATCTACAAGTGTTAATACATCACATCCATCTGTGTATACAAATAACCTTGTGTCTACAGGACTAGGGTCTGAAATACAAGAATTAATGTTGATAGTACCACTCTCAACAGGCGTGTAACTATACCAAAGTGCATCAGGACCAAGATCATCTGTTACATTTGCTGACCCTCCAGAATCTGCTACAATAAATACATCATTGTATACTCCAGGTACAACTACTGCAGCGTCTGCACATGTAGTACCACCAACGTTAAGGTTTACTTGTCTTAGATTATCCCAGTAGTATGTTTGAGAGGCGGGATCTACTACATTAAAGTTCATAAATATAGTTACAGATTCAAAGGTTAGATCACCTTCATCACTAAAATCAAACGATACTGTTTCCCATTGTCCAGTT
>Ga0206125_10001457_pt1 | contig 27733 bp, 27 predicted proteins | sample Helgoland_Spring_4_FD_148598 | JGI IMG/M metagenome (GOLD analysis project Ga0206125, IMG submission 148598) | Pelagic subsurface seawater microbial communities from Kabeltonne, Helgoland, North Sea - Helgoland_Spring_Bloom_20160331_1 | ecosystem: Environmental > Aquatic > Marine > Epipelagic ... | reverse complement strand
CGTCACTGGTACGTCCTCTATACCAAACCCCGTCACGAAAAAAAAGTGGCGGAGCGCCTCACTGGGGCCGGTTACAGCGTGTACTGCCCGCTTCACAAAGTGCGCAGAACATGGAGCGACCGGATAAAAACCGTGGAAGAGCCGCTGTTTAGAAGCTACGTATTCATTCAAATTGAAGATGCCAAAAGGGACGAAGTCTTTGCGTATCTTGGAACGGTGCGGTACCTGTTTTGGCTTCGCCGTCCAGCTGTTGTTCGCCAATCTGAAATAGCCACCATCCAAAAATGGCTGGGGGAGCAGGATCATGAGGATATTGATATTTCCCAGATCATGCCTGGAGATTACCTGCGGATCACCTCTGGTCAGTTCTCTGGCGAAGAGGCCATACTTCTGGACCGAACAAACTCTAGAGTTATCGTCCAGCTCAAAGAACTGGGCATCCAGCTCTCCCTGTCCTTATCCAATAACGATCTCATGGCGCTGTAAAGCGCTCAAATGCAATCAACTTTAATCAATGTTGATAACGAGTAATTTGTTTACTTAGAGCTAGACCATTGTATTGTCTTCACTAGTATCTTTGTATTCCAAACTAGTGAACCAGAGGATCTTGTATTCTCTTCTTTACGACCAGCCAACCTGTGAGCCTAGCTTCTTTAAAGAATATCCTGGGACTCACAGCAGCGAAGCTGTGAAAAGCCACATCAATCTCTTGAATCTCTTAGGACCTCTTATTACTTCTAAAACCCGCCTGAAGCTCTTATCGCGCTTCTTTCTCAATCAAAATTTGAGCGGGTACCTCCATGGACTCTCCAAGGAGCTCGAAGAAAACACCAACAGCATACGGGTAGAACTTAACCGCCTCGAAGAGGCTGGAATGCTGAATTCTACTCTTGAAGGGCGTCGCAAGCTTTACCGCGTTAACGCCCTTCACCCCCTTGCCTCTGATATAACCTCCATCGTAAGAAAAGTTGCGGGCATTGATACCGTTATAGACCGCTTTGTGGAAAACCTTCCTGGGTTAAAACAGGTATGGATCTGTGGGGACCTAGCCCGCGGTATTCCGAGCGGTAGCATTGATTGTATACTTATTGGTGAAGAGTTAGACGCAGAATACATCGCCGGACTCAGCGCCAAGGTGCATATGCTGGTAGGCAAGAAAGTAAACACCCAGGTAATGGAAGACATCAAGGACGAGATGGTCAGCGGTTCTCTACTGGTCTGGGAAGTAAGCACGAAGGATGATTTCCCGGTTGCAAGCAGCGGTAAGCAACAGCGAAAAACAAAGGAAGGTCATGCTGGTGAACAGCGACCTTGAAAACTTTTTGAAGGAGAGAACGGCTTACTACGGCTCTGTTAAAGAGGGAATAACGAAACAATAATAATGAAGGACTACCGGTGGTAGTCGAATAGAAAATAAGAAATGAATATTACAGTTATAGGATCAGGATATGTTGGGCTAGTCTCAGGAACGTGCTTTGCAGAGATGGGGAACAACGTTACCTGTGTAGACATAGACCCAATCAAGATTGAAAAACTAAACCAAGGGATCATTCCTATTTTTGAACCTGGTTTAGAGCCCATGGTGTTGAAAAATGTAAAAAACAAGAATCTATTTTTTACAACAGAGCTGCATGAAGCTTTACAAAACTCCGAAATCGCTTTTATTGCCGTTGGAACTCCAATGGGGGATGACGGCTCTGCCGATTTGCAATATGTTTTAGCTGTAGCAAAATCTATAGGTCAGTCCATGCAAAAAAGATTGATTGTAGTCGATAAATCTACCGTTCCTATTGGAACTGCTGATAAAGTCAAGGCGACCATTCGAAAAGAGCTTGATACAAGAAATTCTGATTTAAAATTTGATGTCGTTTCAAATCCTGAATTTTTAAAAGAAGGCGCTGCGATAGCAGATTTCATGAAGCCAGACCGGGTAGTGATTGGAACTGATAGTGATTATGCTAAAGAGAAGATGAAACAATTATATCATCCTTTTTGCATGATAAGTGATCGTTTTATATCGATGGATATTCGTTCTGCTGAGATGACGAAGTATGCCGCCAACGCGATGCTAGCTACCAAAATATCTTTTATGAATGAAATTGCCAATATCTGTGAAAAGGTAGGGGCAGATGCCAATCAGGTAAGAATCGGAATTGGTTCAGATCAACGTATTGGATATAGTTTTATTTACCCTGGAGCTGGTTATGGAGGTTCCTGTTTCCCGAAAGATGTAAAAGCACTGACTAAAATTGCCACCGAGTATGGTTATAATGCTCAATTAATAACCTCGGTAGAGAAAGTAAATGATGCTCAAAAGTTAGTAATAGCTCAGAAAATAGTCAAACGTTTTGGAGAGGATTTAACAGGGTTTACTTTTGGTATTTGGGGATTATCCTTCAAGCCAGGAACCGATGACATGCGTGAGTCACCAGCCATTTATGTAATTAAAGAAATAGTGAGTAGAGGTGCTAAAATAAACGCGTATGATCCGAAAGCGATTGAAGAGGCAAAAGAGCATTATTTGAATAGAGTTCAAAATATAACGTATGTAACATCGATGCATGATGTTTTAATAGATGCAGATGCACTGGTGTTACTCACTGAGTGGAAAGAATTTCGTTCGCCTGATTTTGAAGAAATAAAATCACAATTGAAAACACCTATTATCTTCGATGGTCGTAATCAGTACAGCACATTTAACCTGGAGCAAAAAGGATTTGAATATTATCAAATAGGAAAAAAGTAAATGAAAATATTAGTTACTGGCGCAGCTGGATTTATTGGGTTTCACACTTGTCTAAAATTAGTGAATCTAGGTTATGAAGTATATGGTATTGACAACATCAACGATTACTATGATCCTAAACTTAAGTTTGACAGGTTAAACGAATTAGGATTAAACGAAGCGGGATCAAAACTATTTAAAAATGAGGTCCAAAGCACTAAATTTAATTCTTTACGATTTTCGAGATTAGATCTAGTTGATTATGAAAGTATTGATGTTTTATTCAGGAAAGAACAATTCGAAGTAGTTTGTAATCTAGCAGCTCAAGCTGGTGTACGTTACAGTATAGAAAATCCAAAAGCCTACATTGATAGTAATATTTCAGGGTTTTTAAATATTCTTGAAGGATGTAGAAACCATAAAGTAAAGCATTTGGTATACGCTAGTAGTTCTAGCGTATATGGAGAGAATAAAAAAGTTCCTTTTGAAACTACAGATAATGTAGATCATCCAATTAGTTTGTACGCAGCCACAAAAAAGAGCAATGAGTTAATGGCACATACATATGGACATTTGTATGGATTTAAAACTACGGGATTACGTTTTTTCACAGTCTATGGGCCTTGGGGAAGACCAGACATGGCTTACTATTTATTCACTGAAGCAATTTCAACTGATCAACCCATTAAAGTTTTTAATAATGGTCAAATGGAGCGTGACTTTACCTACATAGATGATATCGTAAATGGTGTTACTAAAATCATTGAAAAGAATATTGACTCAAGAGCACATTATAAAATATATAATATTGGAAATAATAAATCCGAAAGTTTACAAGATTTTATATCTACTATCGAAGAAGCTATTGGTAAAAAAGCAATTAAAGAAATGTATCCAATGCAACAAGGGGATGTTCCTAAAACATTTGCAGATGTAGATGAATTAATCAAAGATTATAAATATACTTTAGGTACAGATATTAAGTCTGGAATTCAAAGTTTCGTAAAATGGTTTAAGGCTCATAAATTATAAATAAAAGAGATTATTTTGATTTTAAAAACAACTAAAATATATATAGCTGGTCATAAAGGAATGGTAGGGTCAGCGGTTTGGAGAGCTTTAATTTCAAAAGGCTATACAAACCTAATTGGCAAAAGCAGTAAAGAAGTTGATTTAAGAAACCAGCAGTCCGTTTTAGATTTTTATAAAAAAGAACAACCTGAAATTGTGATTGATGCTGCAGCAAAAGTTGGAGGAATTCTTGCGAATAATGATTTTCCATATCCATTTTTAATGGAAAATATGCAAATCCAAAACAATCTAATAGATGGTGCTCATAAAGCAGGAATTGAAAAATTTATTTTTTTAGGGAGTTCTTGCATCTATCCAAAATTTGCTTCGCAGCCTTTAAAAGAAGAATATTTATTAACAGATTCTTTAGAGCCTACTAATGAATGGTATGCCATTGCTAAAATTACTGGAGTAAAAGCATGCCAAGCGATACGCAAACAATATAACAAAGAGTACGTTAGTTTAATGCCTACCAACTTATACGGTTCTTTTGATAATTTTGACTTACAATCTTCACATGTATTGCCAGCCATACTGCGTAAATTTCATGAGGCCAAAATAAATAACCATTCAGAGGTAACGCTCTGGGGTAGTGGAACGGCAATGCGAGAGTTTTTGTTTGTTGATGATTTGGCAGAAGCTGTAGTATATGCTCTAGAAAATAATTTACCAGAATATTTATACAATATAGGTACAGGAAGAGATATTACCATCAAGGAATTGGCAGAGACCATTCAGAAAATAACAGGGCATCAGGGCACTATCATTTGGGATTCAGAAAAACCAGATGGCACTCCTAGAAAATTAATGGATGTTTCTAAAATGAAAGAGATCGGATGGGAGTATTCAACAGAGTTAGAAGATGGAATTAAAAAAACCTACCAATGGTTTTTAGAGAATACAGATTCAATTAAAGAAATTAAATTATAAATATGAAAGTAGCATTAATCACGGGTATTACAGGACAGGATGGATCTTATTTAGCAGAACTATTGTTAGAAAAAGGGTATGAAGTACACGGAATCAAAAGAAGAGCTTCTTCATTGAATACAGATCGGATTGATCATTTATATCAAGATCCCCACCACCCTAATCAACGTTTAAGATTGCATTATGGCGACTTAACGGATGCCATGAATTTGACACGTATTATACAAGAAATACAGCCAGATGAAATCTACAATTTAGGGGCAATGTCTCATGTAAAAGTATCTTTTGATGTTCCCGAATATGTTGGAAATGTAGATGGTTTAGGGACTTTACGTATTTTGGAAGCGGTTCGTTTACTCGGATTAGAAAAGAAAACTAGAATCTACCAAGCCTCTACCTCTGAATTGTATGGCGGAATGCCAGAAAATAAAAATGACAAAGGGTTTTATGACGAACTTTCTCCATTTTATCCTCGCTCTCCCTATGGAGTTGCGAAAATATATGGCTTTTGGATCACTAAGAATTATCGGGAAGCCTATAACATGTTTGCTTGTAACGGTATTTTATTCAATCATGAATCGCCAAGAAGAGGGGAGACTTTTGTAACCAGAAAAATTACTCGTGCGGTTGCAAAAATTGCATTGGGTCTACAAGAGAAATTTTATTTAGGAAATTTGGAAGCAAAACGTGATTGGGGACATGCGAAAGATTATGTGCGTATGATGTGGATGATTTTGCAGGCAGAAGAACCAGAAGACTGGGTAATTGCAACAGGTGTTACTACTACAGTAAGAGATTTTGTACGTTTTGCTTTTGAAGAAGTAGGTATCGAAGTCGCCTTTACAGGTGAAGGTGTAGATGAAAAAGCATATGTTGTTACCTGTAACCATAAAGATTTTCAAGTAGCCATTGGTAAAGAGGTGTTATCTGTTGATGCATCTTATTTCCGACCAACAGAAGTTGATTTATTAATTGGAGACCCAACTAAAGCTAAAGAAAAATTGGGTTGGATTCCAGAGCATGATTTGGCATCATTGGTTAAAGACATGATGAAGAGCGATATTGATTTGATGAAAAAAAATGTTATTTTATTAAGGGCTGGTCATGAAATATTAAAACAAGCCGAATAATATTTTCAAAAAATTGTCTATGAAAATTAAAAATAGTTATTGTTTGTTAGGTTACTTTTTAGGCGGGCTAACTATGGCTGTAATTGCCCAAAAAAACTCAGACATTAGTGTTAATAGATTTTATAGAATTCTTAGAAAAAGTTCTGGATGTTACAGTTATAAAAAATATGTTGCCCATGCAAACCGCTGATGTACATCAAACCTTTGCTAATACCTCTAGCTTATAGTGAGAGATTATAATTATAAACCACAAATTACAATAGATAAAGGAATCGAGCAGTTTGTTTTGTGGTACAAATGTTTTTATAAAAACATTTTTTAATAATGTTTGCTACATTAAAAATGTCAAAAAGGCATGTTGTCAAATCTCTCTCCTGGAGATTTAATGGCAAGATTGATGCTTTAGAATAGAGAGGAATTATTAAATATTTTTTTTGATAAGTTGATTTTAAATGAACTAATTAAAGTGCTCAAGAATAATCTTCAATTAAGACAAGTTATTTCATTATTTTCAGTAAATATAATCGGTATTCCCATAGGTCTGGTTACCAGTATTCTTTTAACACGCTATCTTGGTGCTAAAAGTTATGGTGATTTTATGTTCATCAATAACTTAATTAATTTAGTCGTTATAATTAGCACTTTTGGTATATTCCAAGCAGGTAATAGAGCTATTGTGTTAACTGAAAATAAAGAAAAAATCAAAGAATATTATGGTGCAGAAATAATTTTTACAATTGGAGTTTTTCTAATTGTTTTTCTGTTTCTTTTTTTATTTGTTAATTATGATCCAAATATTAATGCTAAGGGACTAAGATTAATAACATTATTTGTAATGCCATTTTCATGGGTTTATATTTTGGTTCAGTATTTTGAAGTTTTATTTCAAGCGGATAACAGAATTGGACTTTTAGGTAAAACAAGATTCTTTCCTAAAATTATTTTTTTAGCGTTAGTTTTATTACTATTCTCCTTTTTCCAAGACTGTAATGATGAAAAATTAATATTGATATTTTATTGTTTCATCATATCACAAATAATTGTTTTTATTTATATCATCTTTAAAATTAAACTTTCATTTAATAATTTAAAATCACGTTTAAAAGAAATTTGGGATTATAATAAGTCATTCGGTTTTCATGTATACATTGGCAGTGTTTTTGCGGTCGGGTTTGCCCAGTTAACAGGAATACTAATAAGTTATTTTGGAATTGATAATAGTGGGGTTGGTTTCTATGCATTAGCTTTAACAATTGCTACACCTTTATCTTTTATTCCCAATACAGTTGCTACAACAAATTATAAAGATTTTTCGAAATTAAATAGTGTACCTAAAAAAATGTTGTTTTTAACTCTAGGAATCACAATGTTTACATTGTTTGTGTCATGGATATTGATAGCACCATTTATAACCTATTTTTATGGAATTGAGTTTAATTCAGTCATTAACTTATTCTATATAGTAAGTATAGGTATAGTGTTACATGGATTTGCAGATTTTTATAACCGTTTTTTAGGTGCACATGGGCAAGGTAAAATACTCAGAAATAGTTCTTTCATTGTAGGAGTTAGTTTATTGTTTTTTAATATTGTGTTAATTCCGTTATACGGGGAAGTGGGTGCCGCTATTACAAAAGGTGTTTCAGCATTCATATATTTTATTATTATAGTATACTACTATAAAAAATTTAAACTAAAGTTACTTAATAATTAAAAAAAATGTTCAAAAATAAAACACTATTAATTACTGGAGGGACAGGTTCTTTTGGTAATGCTGTTCTTAATCGGTTTATCAATTCTGAGATTAAAGAAATAAGAATTTTTTCACGAGATGAAAAAAAGCAAGATGATATGCGGAATCGTATCAACAATCCGAAAGTAAAATTCTTTATTGGTGATGTAAGAGACATACATAGTATTGATCAAGCTATGGCCGGTGTTGATTATATTTTTCATGCAGCTGCACTTAAACAGGTACCATCTTGCGAATTCTTTCCAATGCAAGCCGTAAAGACGAATATTCTTGGAACAGAAAATTTATTACAATCAGCAATTAGACATTGTGTTGAAAAAGTTGTTGTTTTAAGTACGGATAAAGCTGTCTATCCAATTAATGCAATGGGTATTTCAAAAGCAATGATGGAAAAAGTTATGGTTGCAAATTCTCGGGATTTAAGTGGAACTTCAAAAACTACCATTTGTGGCACACGTTACGGAAATGTTATGGCATCAAGGGGATCTGTAATACCTTTATTTGTAAAGCAGATAAAAGAAGGGAAGCCTTTAACAATTACTGACCCCAATATGACACGTTTTATGATGACTTTAGATGACGCTGTAGATTTAGTTCTTTTTGCTTTTAAAAATGGGAAAAATGGGGATATTTTTGTTCAAAAAGCACCTGCAGCTAATATTTTAACTCTAACTAAAGCTTTACTTAAGTTATATAACTCCACTAATGAAATTATAACAATCGGAACGCGTCATGGTGAAAAATTATATGAAGCTCTTGTAAATCGAGAAGATATGGCCAAAGCAGAAGATATGAGAGAATACTATAGAATTCCTGCTGATAATCGCGATTTAAATTATAATCGATTTTTTACTGAAGGAACAGAAAATATCTCTAATGTTGAAGATTATCATTCGCATAATACCGATCAGTTAGATCAAGACGGAATGACTAAGCTTTTATTGAAGCTTCCCTTTATTAGACATGATATTTTAAAAGAAGATGTAACCGACCATTCCGATCTTACAAAATTGCTCTAATGAAAATTTTAACAATTGACAAGTATACTGAACACAGGGGTGTTTTAGTATTTGCAAATGAATTTAACACTTCATTATAGCAACGATGTTATCTTATAACTCATGATAAAACAAATGTTATACGAGCATGGCAAGGACATAAAAACGAAAGTAAAGCATTTTGGGTAACCAGAGGGGAATTTTTATTACAATGGATTGCAATCGACACATTTCAAAATACAGATAGAAATTTAAAAATAGAAAGAATCAAATTAAGTTTTGAAACACCCAAAATTTTAATTTTACCAGGCGGTTTTGCAAGTGGTTTTCAGGCCCTGGAAGAACACTCTGCTTTAATGGTTTTTTCAAGCATGACCGTCGAAAAATCTAGAGAAGATGATTATCGATGGGAAAACAATTATTTTATAAATCCACAATGGAAATAGAATATGAGTAAGATTAAAGTAGGAATCACCGGTCAAAATGGGTTTCTTGGAACCCACTTATATAATACTTTATGTTTATCACCCAATAAATTTGAAAAAATCGATTATGATATTAGTTTTTTTGGAAATGATGACAACTTAGATAGATTTGTTGAGCAATGTGATGTAATTGTCCATCTAGCAGCCATGAACAGGCATAAGGATCCAAATATAATTTACGCTACAAATATAAAATTAGTAGAAAAGTTAATTGCATCCTTGGAAAGAACAAAGACCAATGCTCATGTACTATTTTCTTCCTCTTCACAAGAGGAAGACGACAACCCATACGGGAAATCAAAAAAAGAAGGTAGGATTTTATTTGAAAATTGGGCCAGAAAAACTGGAGGTACTTTTACAGGATTAGTTATCCCTAACGTGTTTGGACCTTTTGGAAAACCTTTTTATAATTCTGTTATAGCTACATTTTCACATCAAATTACTCATGGGGAAGTTCCAGAAATTAAAGTGGATGGTGAGTTGAAATTAATTTATGTAGGAGAATTAGTTTCAGTAATTCTTAAAAAGATAAAAGAAAGAAAAAATGAGCCATTTTTTATGGTTTCACACACTTCAAAAGCTAGAGTATCAAAAATATTAAGCTTGTTAAAAAAATACAAAACAGAATATCAAGACAAAGGAGAAATTCCTTTGATAAGTAATTCTTTTGAGTTAAACTTATTTAATACATTTCGATGTTATATGGATATTGTAAATCATTTTCCTGTAAAGTTTACAGAACATACAGATCCTAGAGGTAGTTTTGTTGAAATTATACGATTGGGTGTTGGTGGCCAGGTTTCTTTCTCTACTACAGTGCCTGGAATCACAAGGGGTAATCATTTTCATACCCGTAAAATAGAACGATTTGCAGTAATAAAAGGTAAAGCATTAATTCAGTTAAGAAAAATTGGAACTGATGAAGTATTAGATTTTTATTTAGATGGTAAAGAGCCTGCTTATGTTGATATGCCTATTTGGCACACACACAATATTAAAAATATTGGAGATGAGATCTTATATACCAATTTTTGGATAAATGAACCTTATAATGAAAAAGATGCTGATACTTATTTTGTAAATGTCCATGAATAATTTAACAGTGAAGAATGATATTGACCTAGGAATTGTAACCTATGAACCATTTCCTATCGGAATGGCAGCTACAAATAGATTTATTTCATATTCTAAAGAAATATGTAAAAAATATAAAAAAGTCAAAGTTTATATAGCCAAGCCAACCGAAATTGATAATGATATTTCAAACTTCGAATCTGAAGGAAGTTATAATGACATTAAATTTAAATATGTACATAATAAAACTGTTTGGATAAAAGGGCAAAGCAAATTAAAAAAGATTATTATTATTTTAAATGGAATATATCTTCTTTTTGTTAATCTAAAAAAAGATAGGCCAAAATCAATTATTCTGGTTTCAAATAATCTGTTATTAATGATATCAATGTGGTTGGCATCAAAGCTTTACAAATTTAATTATTTTCTAGAAAAAAGCGAATACCCTATTCCTGAACAGCTCAATAAAAATTATTATTATCAAAAATTCTATTTTTTAAGGTATAGACTATTCGATGGAACACTTGTAATGACAAAAGAATTACAAAAATTCTTTAACAATATAGGACAGAAAAACCAATTTCATTTACCTATGTCAGTTGATTTTATTAAGTTTTCTAATTTAGAAAAAACAAGCTCAAATAAATATTTTGCATACTGTGGCGGTGGTAATTATGAGCGTGACGGGTTATTTAATATAGTAAAAGCTTTTATTCGAATTTCTGATAAGTATCCCAATTATGAATTAATAATTATTGGTCCAATAAATAACAACAATGGTTATTTTAAAAAAATTCAAACTGAAATTTCAGAAAAATCAACTAAACAAATAAAATTTATTGGAAAAGTTAGTTCTGCAAAAGTTCCTCAGTGGATTGTGAATGCAGAATGCCTGATTATGACGCCACAAAAAGACTTTACTTCAGGAGGGTTTCCCACAAAATTAGGTGAATATCTTTCAACAGGAAATCCTGTTATTTGTACTAATGTAAGTGAAATACCATATTATTTAGATAAATCAAGTGCAATATTAATAGATCCTAAAGACGATTTATTAATTTATAATGCTATTGAATTTGTAATTAATAATCCAATTGAATGTAAAAGTATTGGTATTATGGGACAAAAAGTAGTTCAAAATAATTTTGAAGTAAAAAAGTATATTGATAGTCTTATAAAATACTTAAAACTGTAATTAATGAAAATATTGATAGGAGGAGATTTTTATATAAGTCCATATTACACGAAAAGAGAATTATTCTCAAAAGAAATAAAATCTTTATTCCAGAAAACGGATTTAAATATTGTTAACTTGGAATGTCCTGTATTGGACATTAATGATCATTATGACGAAATTTTAAAGACTGGTCCTGCACTGTCTACTAATGAAACCATTATTTCTCAATTAAATAGTATCAATACTAATTTTGTGACCACTGCAAATAATCATATTTTGGATTACGGTGAAATTGGTTTGAATTGTACAATAAATATTCTTGATAAAAACAATATTGAATATGTAGGGATAGGGAAGGATATTTTTCAAGCTCAAAAATATAAAGTTGTAGTTGTTAAAGATATTAAGGTTGGGATTGTTAATTTCTGTGAAAATGAATGGAGTACTGCAACTGTAAAAAGCGCAGGAGCTAATCCATTAGACTTAATTGACAACTTAAAGCAAATAAAAAATGCAAAAAAAGAATGTGATTTTGTTTTAGTAATTATTCATGGAGGACATGAATATTATAACTTGCCAAGTCCCAGAATGGTTAAACAATATCGATTTTTTGCCGAAAATGGCGCCGATGCAATTATAGGTCACCATACACATTGCATTAGTGGTTATGAAATTTATAAAAGTGTTCCAATATTTTATAGTTTAGGTAATATGTTATTTACAATTCCAAATAAAAACCTTGAGTGGTATACTGGATTATTATTAGAATTAGACTTTGAAAAGAGTAAAAAGTTAAAATGGAAAATACATCCAATTGAACAATCTCAAAAAGACTATAAAGTTAGCTTGTTAAATGGGTCCAAAAAAGAAACCATTCTTAATAGTGTACATAAATATTCGAAAATTATAAATAATGATAAAGAGTTCGCAGAAAATTGGAAATTATTTATTCATAGTAAAAAGAAAACTGTAAATATATTCTCTCCAATTTCAAGCATAAAATGGAGATATTTAAAGGGGGCATTAAATCGATTAGGTTTTAATAAACTTTTACTAAATAATGCTTATTTAGCTCAAATACTGAATCATATGAGATGTGAAGCTCATAGAGATGTTGTTTCAGAAATTTTAAATGATCAAATATATAAGAACAAATGAAAATAGCTATACATTGCAGAAAAGGAAGTTTCAGTGATCGATGGATTACTTATTGTAAAACTAATAACGTATCATACAAATTAGTTAATTGTTATGATTCTGATATAATTACTCAATTATCTGATTGTGAGGGTTTAATGTGGCATTGGAATCAAAATGATTATAAAGCAGCTCTTTTCGCACGTCAATTAACGTTTTCATTAGAGAAGAAAGGAATTAAAATGTTTCCTAACTTCAATACTTCTTGGCATTTTGATGATAAAGTTGGTCAAAAATATCTTTTGGAAGCAATTGGTGCATCTTTCGTAAAATCTTATGTTTTTTATTCAAAGAATGATGCTTTGAATTGGATTGAAACCACTTCCTTTCCTAAAGTGTTTAAACTTAGAGGGGGAGCGGGGTCTGTAAATGTAGAGTTGGCAGAAACTAAGCAAAGAGCTAAAAAATTGATAAAAAAAGCATTTAACAGGGGCTTTACTCATATTAATAAATACACTCGATTAAAGGACCGAATTGGGGATTTTAAACGTGATAGAAACTGGCCAGCCCTTAAAAAAATAGTAGGTGGTTTTGCAAGATTACTTATCCCTAATGAGGTTGAACGATTTTCATCTAATGAAAATGGATATATTTATTTTCAAGATTTTATTGAAAATAATGATTTTGACACTAGAATGGTTGTTGTTGGTGATAGATGTTTTGGAGTTAGACGTTATTGTCGCAATGGAGATTTTAGGGCATCAGGGAGTGGACTTTTAGGTTATGACGTTAAATTTTTTGATAAGGAAATGATTAAACAATCATTTAGCATCGCAAATGAGTTGCAAACACAATCCTTAGCGCTTGATTTTATTTGGGATAACAAAAATCCTAAAATTGTAGAAATAAGCTACTGTTATGCAATGGGTGAATCTTATGATAATTGTCTTGGCTATTGGGATAAAGATTTAGTTCTTCATAATAAAAAAGTAAATCCACAAAATTTTATAATCGAAGATTTTATAAAAGATTTAAAAAAATAGATGAATATATCTAGTCTAAATAAAATTTCGTTTATTGACTATTTATTTATTTTAATGTTAATAGTTTTTGCAGGTAGTGCCAATAATTTCACTCGTTCATTACAAACCTGGGATGAAATTCTTGGTGTAATTTTACCAGTGGCTTTAACAAGTTACTTGTCACTAACCAATAAAATTAAAATATCTAAAGAATTCCTATATTTAATTATGGGGTTTTTGTGGTATTCTTTAATGTTAGCGTTTAAGTTTGAAGAATTGCACCCTCGATTTATTGGAGTTTATTTAATAAGTTTTTATATATCATACATTACAATTTCTCATTTTAAAGCTTATTTTTTTATACTATACCATAATTTCATCTATATCTTTTGTGTCATTTCACTTTGTTTTTGGGTTACAAATCAAATTCTACCAAATGAGCTCAATAGTATAATGCAGATGTTATCCAGCATGGACACAGAAAGATTAAATATAGAATCAAATATTTTAATTTATACAATTAATTCCAAAGAAATATCAGATCTTACTAATACTTCTTTTTTAGGTTTTTCTGTTACTCGTAATTCAGGATTCGCTTGGGAACCTGGAGCTTTTTCTGTCTTTATAAATCTGGCTATTTTTGTTAATTTAATAGTATATAAGTTTAGATTAAAACGCAATTTAAAACTAATGGTTTTATGCTTCACTTTAATTACTACATTTTCTACCACAGGTTATGGAATATTTATATTGTTGATATTATTTTATACGTACAATCAAAAAGTTAAATACAAACTAATACTGACGCCTTTAGCCATTATTATTGGGATTTATATAACAACACTTTCCTTTATGACTGATAAGATCATTGATCTTTCTCTACAAGATACAGATGAACAAATTGAAAATTCTATTTTATATGATACTCAATATGCTCCGCAAAGAATTACATCATTTACTATAGACTATAAGGATTTCCTAAATAATCCAATTTTGGGTTATGGAGGACATCAAGAGGAAAGATGGACTAACAAATTAGGGGCACAAATAGCGTCAATTTCGGGTATTGGAAAGTTACTAGCGAAATTTGGGATGGTTGGAACAATTTTTTTCTTTTTAATGCTTTTTAAATCGTCTAAAATTTTCACAGAAATATTCACTTTTAAAGGCTGGATTTTCCCATTCCTAATTTTTCTAATGACCTCTTTTAGTTATTCAATAATCGAGCATCCGCTTCTTATTTGCTTTTGGATGCTAGCGTTTTTTCTACCAAAAAAACAGAAAAATAATATATAAATAAATACTGAAAGGCTATTCTTAATGATTATAATGCGCACTTGTTTAACATTAATGTTAAAATGGAAGCAAAGTTTACAATTCCGCAAAACTCAAAACAATTTATTAAGATTACATAAATAATTATAAAATAGAATACTTAAAGTTTACCTATGAAAAATAATGAAACGGTAACATTTTTAATTAACTCATTAAATATCGGAGGTTCCGAAAAAGTTTGTGTTACATTAAGTAATGAACTTACAAAAAAGGGGATTAATGTTAATATTATCGTTGTAAATCCAAACACCCCCTTAGAAGCAAAACTTCATATAAAGGTAAATATAATAAAATTAGGTTATGATAAAATTTATAAGTCTTCATTTAGTGTAATAAGTACATGCAGTAAAATTAAAACGGATAGTTTAATGGTATTTGATCCTGAATTATTTGTTTTGGCGTATGCTTCAAAAACTATGTTTAGAAAAAATTTTAAATTAATTTTTAGATGCTATAATACGCTTTCTAAGTCTTTTAAATTTTATCCCTCAAAAAGATACGATTATGTTAATAAACCTTTAATAAAAGCAGTTTTACGTCTTTCAAAAAATATTATAGCACAATCAAGTGGAATGAAAATTGATTTGGTCAGAAACTTCAAGGTTAAGGAGTCAAATATTATTGTCATACCAAATCCGGCAATAGTGCTCGATAATAGTGAAGAAATAGTATCTAAAGAAAATATCATTTTATATGTTGGAAGAATATCACCTCAAAAAGGATTAAAATATTTATTAAGTGCATTTGAAAAAGTGATAAAATTCTTCCCAAATTACAGATTGCTAATAGTTGGAAATGGAGAGGAAATATATGTAAGTAAAATTAAACGATTAGCAGATGAAATGAATCTATCCAATGAAATAAGTTTTGAGGGCAATCAAACAAATATTTCTAAGTATTATAAAAAAGCTAAGGTAACTGTGTTAAGTAGTTTGTTCGAGGGTTTTCCAAATGTTTTAGTTGAGTCGATCTCACTAGGAACACCTATTGTTTCTTTCGATTGTGAAAGTGGACCAAAAGATATCATACAAAATCATGTTAATGGATTTTTAGTTCCAATGTTAAATGTTGAAGAATTAGCAACATCAATTATTAAATTAATAGAAAATCCACTACAAAAAAAATCAATTATTAAATCTTCCGAATCATTTTCTTTAGAAACGGTTGTTTCTGCTTACATAAAAGTATTAACAAATTATTAAAATAATCGTTATGCCAAATGCTATTTTATTCTATCGGATTGCTCGTTACTTATACCTATAAAAAGTACCTGTTTTACCCAAACTAATTCAAGGAATTATATTTGTGTTTTACAATTGTCATATTTCTTATCGTTGTAGTATTGGCAAGAAATCATTTTTTCTTCATAAAGGAATGTCTACATTAATTTTAGATGATGTTATAATTGGGGAAAATACAAGGATTGGTATGAATGTATTAATAACTGGAAAAGGGCCTTACAAGAATGTTCCACAAATAGGTAATAATGTATGGCTTGGTCCAGGATCTATAATATCAGGTCCGGTTATTATAGAGGATAATGTAATTGTTGCTCCCAATTCAGTTGTGAATTTAAGTGTACCCAAAAATAAAATTGTAGGCGGTATTCCTGCTAAAGTCATCGGGGATGTTACTGAGTTAGATTAAAATATTTTCAAAAACGAAAATTATAAGGAAGGGTATATGGAATTTATGGAAGATAAGAGAAAAATAAAAAGATGAAAAAAATATTAATGGTTGGACCATGTTATAAAACTAAAGGTGGTATATCAGCTGTAATTAATGCTTATCAAGATTCCAGTATTTGGAATGATTTCAATATTAAATGGATTGAAACTTATTATGATAAATCCAATTTTATGAAAATCAGATATTTTTTTTATGGTTTATTTACTTTTCTATATCATCTTCCTGGTTCTGATATATTACATATCCACGTAAGTGAACCAATATCAGCATTAAGAAAGTTGATTTTTTTTATTTTTGGAAAGTTGTTTTTTAAACCAATTATTATTCATTTGCATAGTTTTGACAGCAAAACATCTATTGGAAGTAAATTTAGACGCTTGTACAGTTTTCTATTTTCCAAATCTAATAAAGTAATAGTATTATCGCCATATTGGGCAAATGAAGTTAAAAGAAATATACCAAATTGTCAAGTTGAAATAATATTTAACCCTTGCCCCAAAATAAATAAAAGAGACAACAAGAAAGAAAAAGTAATACTTTTTGCCGGAACACTTAATAAAAGGAAGGGATATTCTGTTTTAATAGAAAGTTTTGCTTTAATTGCTGAGAAATTTCCATATTGGAGGTTAATTTTTGCTGGTAATGGGGAAGTTGTACAAGCCAAGGAACATGCAAAGCAATTGGGAATAAATGAACAAGTTGATTTTTTAGGGTGGATCTCAGGTGAAGAAAAAAATAAAATTTTTTCGAAGTCAATGATCTTCTGCTTACCTAGCTTTGCTGAAGGTTTTCCAATGGCAATTTTAGATGCATTTTCTTATGGGATACCTGTTTTATCTACCAAGTGTGGGAGAATAGATATGGTTTTGAAGGATAATAATAACATCTTGTTTTTTGAAATGGGAAATGTTATTGAGTTGTCTAACAAGTTAGATAATCTGATGTACAATGAAGAATTAAGAAATAAAATTGGAAGCAATGGCTATCACTTTTCACAAAAAAACTTTGAATTAGAAGTAGTAGTTGATAAAATTAAAAGGATTTATAAAAATATTTAAAATATGAAAAAAATATTAGTAACAGGTGGTGCTGGAATGATCGGCTCTAATTTAGTAAAAAGATTAGTTAAAGAAGGGAATAATGTTTTTGTTATCGACAACTTATGGAGAGGTAAGTTGCAATATCTGAATGATGAATCTGGAACCCCCGTCATTCCTATAGAGACAAATTTTTTTAATTTAGATTTATCGATACCAGATATTGCAGAAAGCGTAATTTCTAAAATGGATTATATTATTCATTTAGCTGATATTGTAGCTGGAATCGATTATGTTTTTAAAAACCAAGGAAGTTTGTTTAGGCAAAATAACCTTATAAATTCTAATGTTATATCTTCAGTCCGAGAATCTAAAGAGGCAATCAGAGGATTTATTTATGTAGGTACAGCATGTAGCTTTCCTTTGACAAGACAAAATTCCTTAAAGGTGATACCTCTGCGTGAAGAAGAATTATATCCTGCATTACCAGAGTCGGCCTATGGATGGAGCAAGCTCATGGGGCAATATGAAACTGATTTATTGGAGAAAGAAACAGGTATTCCAACTTGTACTCTAATGTTTCATAATGTGTATGGGTCACCTTGCGATTATGGAGAAAGAAGTCAAGTTATTCCGGCCTTAATTCGTAAGGCCATTAATTATCCTAAAGAGGCATTTAATGTTTGGGGAAGTGGCGAACAAGGAAGAGCATTTATTCATGTAGATGACATTGTAGAAGGAATTGTTTTAGCTTTAGATAAGGGCTGGAGTCAGGGACATATCCAGCTAGGTCCTTCAGTCTGCACGTCAATTAAAGAAATAGCTGAGGCGGTTGTTGAAATTTCCGAAAAAGAAATAGATATTTTTTATGATGTCTCAAAACCTGAAGGGGACAAAGCGAGAAGTGCCGATTATTCAAAAGCAAAAAAAATCTTGGGATGGGAACCAACGGTAAGTTTATTGTCAGGACTAAGCAATCAATATCAATGGATAAAAAAACAACTAGAAGAAGATGAGCTCAGTTAAAACTAGTGAGTTAGAGTTTATTTTAACTTCTCACCAAGTAGGACTAAAAAAAATAATTGAAAATCAGGGAAAGGATTCTTTAATTCCACAGATAGCTTTAGGTTTATTAAAAAAGGAAGAGGTAATTTTAATTCATAAGCACAAAAGTATGATTGAATATTATTATTTTCTTAGAGGGAGAGGAGAATTTATAATTGAATCTCAAACATTTAAATGTAAACCAGGAGTTTTTATAAAAGTAAAAAACGATTTGAATCATAGTTTAAAAGCTAATGAAGATTTAGAGTTTTTTTATTTTGGAATTAATACAGAAAAAAATGGAAAAATATTTTAATGTTAAACTTGAACTCGATTCAGATGAGGTTGATCGAGTAATTCATGAAGCAATTTTAGATAATAAAAAAGGATATGTTTGTTCAGTTGAGAGAAATGTTATGGCAACAGCTAATAATTCAATTGAATTTCAAAATATAGTAAATAATGCTCTAATCAATATATGTGATGGAAATTTTGTAGCAAGATGTATTAGTATTGCTCACGGCAACAATTATAGAACTTATATAGGTGCAGACTTATTCGTAAAATATGTTAAAAGAGGCACCTTTAAGCAATATTTTTTAGGCAATACTCCGGAAGTGTTAAACGGTTTGAAAAATAATTTAAGCCGTTGGGATCAGAAAATTTCAAAGATGCCTTTTGAAACTTTACCATTTAAAAGTGTTGAAGATTTTAATTACGCAGAAATAGCTAAAACTATTAATTTAGCAAAACCTGATATAATATGGGTATCTCTTGGAGCGCCAAAACAAGAATATTTTATGAATAAGCTACTTCCATTTTTAGATAAAGGGGTTCTATTTGGTTTTGGTGCAATTTTTAATTTTTATTCTGGCGATGAAAATTTTAAGAGAGCGCCAAATATTTATTTAAAACTACACTTAGAATGGCTATATCGAATGATACAAGAACCTAAGAAGAATTTTCAAAGAAATTTGCTTTTTTTAAAAATGGCACCGAGATTAATTCTTGAAGAAAAGAGAAAAATCAAAAATCAAAAATAATGAATATTATAATTATTACACAAAATGAGCCATTTTATTTGGCAGAAAACTTACGCTATTTACTAAAAATATTGCCCAAAGAATCATCTGTTGTAGGTTGTGTAGTTAATGATGTTTCTCCATTTGGAAAAAAAGAAACTTTTTTTGAAAAGATAAAAAAAACGTATAATGTTTTTGGCCTACATTTTTTTCTTCATTACTCACTCAAATATTTAAATAGAAAAATTAAAAGTTCAAAAAAAGTTGATTACGTATTAAAAAGAAATAAAATCCCTAAAATAATTCTTTCTAAAAACATAAACCACATTGATTCTGTTGCTGAGATAAAAAAATATAAGCCAGACTTGTTAGTTTCGATACTAGGTAATCAAATATTTAAGAAACAAATTATTGATTTAGCACCAAAAGGATGTATAAATCTACATACGGCACTGCTGCCAAAGTATAGAGGATTAATGCCCTCTTTTTGGGTAATGAAAAACAATGAAAAGAAAACAGGAGTTTCTGTTTTTTTTGTTGATAAAGGTATTGACAGCGGACCAATTATAGTTCAAACAGAAGTTGAAATAGGAAACAGAACACAGAAGGAATTAATTATTCACACTAAAAAACTTGGGATGGAAGCGATTGCTAAAAGCATCGATTTAATTCAAAAAGAGGAGGTTAAACTTATTGAAAATGATCCTTCAAAAAAAACCTATTTCACATTTCCTACTAGGCAAGATGTTTTAGAGTTTAAGAAAAATGGTAAAAAGTTTTTTTAATGAAAATTCTAACTTTTGACATCGAAGATTGGTTTCATATTCTAGACAATAAAGAAACAAAGTCTTCATCTGAGTGGAGTAAATTTGATTCTAGAATCAGGTTAGGTATTGATTTAATCTATAATGTTCTAGAAAAAACAGAAAAGTCAGCTACTTTTTTTGTTGTTGGCTGGATGGCCGAAAAATATCCTGAAATTATTAGAGAGATTAGTGATCGTGGTTTTGAGATAGGTAGTCATACCCATTTGCATCAACTAGCTTATGAGCAAGATAGAAAAACATTTTATAATGATGTTGAAAGGTCTATAAAAACATTAGAAGAATGTACAGGTGAAAAGGTAACCAGCTTTAGAGCGCCAGGTTTTAGTATTACTAAAAATAATAAATGGGCTTTTGAAGTCTTACATGAGTTAGGTGTAACTAAAGATAGTTCTGTTTTTCCTGCAGGAAGAGCTCATGGAGGATTACCGTCATATCGTTCAGCGCTTCCATCAATTATAGAGTATAATGGAATCAAATTAAAAGAGTTTCCGATAAACACACATAATATTTTAGGAAAACCGTTTATTTTTTCAGGGGGTGGGTACTTTCGAATATTACCTTATGAAATTATTAAAAACTGGACATTTCAATCAGATTATGTTATGACTTATTTTCATCCAAGAGATTTTGATATTGGTCAACCTATAGTTCCGGGACTTTCTCTTACTAGACGGTTTAAATCTTATGTAGGGATTAAAAAATGTAAAACTAAATTAGAACAATGGCTTATTGATTTTGATTTTATAGATATGAATTCTGCTGATAAAATTATTAATTGGAATAAAGTGCCAATTGTTAAATTATAAATAATGGTTCAAGCCATAAACTAATAAATATTTTATAAAAATTGAACTAGATATAAAATCATTGAATTTTATAATATCTCCTAAAGACTTCAATAGACCCAGGGGAGTGTTTCTAGTGATTAATGAAACTCAAGCACAAGATTTCTCAAATAAATTCTTCAAAGGTTTAGATATAAACACCTTAAAATTGGAGGAAAATTAAGCCCTAAAATTTTTATAGTACAACCAAACGCTCGCTTGTCATGGCAATTTCATCAAATACGTTGTTTTATTTAAATATAAAAGTTAAATTACTAGTTTATACGTAGTTAAATTGATTTATTTTTGAAAAGACTACGGACTGTAGTCACGTCTTTTTGTCAAGTATCGTGTGGAAGGCAATATTAAGTTGCTGCAGTAATTGCTATACATGGTCCTATTATCTAATAATAATTATTAACTTCGATTATAATAAAACTAAAACATGGAGAAAATTAAAAAACTCATAGGATTCATCCGCGAAAATCAAAATAATAATAAGACGTTAAAGTCTTTGTTTGCGTCGCAATTTCTTAGCAAGCTTTCCGAGGAAGAATTAGCCGGTTTGAAAAGATCTATCGAAAAGGAAATGTCTTCACGTCAGCAAGGATTAATTGATGAAAAAATACTGTACCTAGAATCTTTGGGATACAAAGTTGAAAAATAGATGAGTCGTCAGAGGTGGTTTGTTTTTATGGTAGCTTGAGAAGCTCTTGCGAAACGCAATGCAGCAGCGGTTTCAAATAGTTGTTATAGACTCGTAAATCGTTCCTAACATCGTGCAGTGATGGTTTTGGTAAAAGCTAATACCTATATGATCAGTCTAGAAAGGTCCTTTGGTTCAAGCTCATCACACATGTGACTCACAATGGAACTTCGTTAAGAAACAGATAAAGCTCGAAATGATAGTACTACTCACTAATCATGCGTCAGAGTAACGGCAAGTATTCTGTATGATTGCGATAAGTAGTGCTGAAAAAGTAAATAACCAGCGTTAGCTGGTTTTCTTGTTAAGGAATATTACCTAATCATCCCTGCAGCAACAGTTTCGTTCGTTGTTTCATCTACCAAGATTAAAGACCCGGTAACACGGTTTTGATTGTATTCGTCAGCGAAAATTGGTTTAGTTGAACGAATCTTTACGCGAGCGATATCATTCATTTTAATGTCTTTATCATCTTCTAGTCTGTGGAGCGTATTGATATCCATTTTGTACTGGATCTCGGTAATCATTGCACGTGCATCAGCGGTAGTCTGCTTAAGGACATATTTCGCACGTGGACGCGGTGGTGTGGCATCGAGCCAGCAGAGCATCACATCTAAATCTTGCTGCCCGTCTGGGCGGTTTTCACTGCGCACGAGCATATCTCCTCGGCTGATGTCGATATCATCCTCTAAAGTGATGGTCACTGACATTGGCGGGAAGGCTTCTTCTAGTTCTCCGGTGAGGGTATGAATACCTGAAATGGTGCTTTCTAATCCGGATGGTAGTGCAACGACTTTATCTCCTTTTTTGAAGATACCACCTGCAACGCGTCCTGCGTAGCCGCGGAAGTCGTGGTATTCGTCACTGTGCGGGCGAATAACGGTTTGTACAGGAAAACGGCAATCACGCAAGTTGTAATCTGCAGAGATATGAACGGTCTCAAGATTGTGAAGGAGTGTACCGCCTTCGTACCAACTCATCTGCTCACTGCGGGTAACAACATTGTCGCCATGGAGGGCAGACATAGGAATAAAGCGGACGTCTTGTACGTTCAGCTTGGCAGCGAAATCGCTGTATTCTTTGACCACTTTATCATAAGCTTCTTGGTCGTAATCCACTAAATCCATCTTATTGATACACACGAAGACGTGTGGGATTTGTAAGAGGGAAGCAATGAAGGTGTGGCGCTTCGTTTGTTCGATCACGCCTTTACGTGCATCCACAAGGATGAGGGCAAGGTTGGCGGTTGAAGCACCGGTTACCATGTTACGGGTGTACTGAACGTGCCCTGGGGTATCTGCAATAATGAACTTGCGCTTTGGTGTGGCAAAATAGCGGTAGGCTACATCAATGGTGATGCCTTGCTCGCGTTCGTCCTTGAGACCGTCTGTAAAGAGGCTAAGGTCAACGTGGTCGAGCCCTCTTTTGGTAGAGGTTGCTTCAATTTGGGCGACTTGGTCCTCGAAGATGCTTTTACTATCGTACAGTAGGCGTCCAATTAAGGTTGATTTCCCATCGTCCACACTACCGGCAGTAGTGAAGCGAAGGAGTTCCATATTGAGGTAAGAATTGGTATCGAATGTGTTTTCCATCTGGGTTTTTAGTGCTTTGATGGTTAGAAGTATCCCTGACGTTTGCGGTCTTCCATGGCGCTTTCACTGCGCTTGTCGTCCTCGCGGTTACCGCGCTCCGTTTGACGAGAAGAGGCCACTTCCTGAACGATTTTTTCTAAAGTATCCGCGTCGCTTTCTTGTCCGCCGGTGATGGTGATGTCACCTAGGGTACGGAAGCGCACCATTTTCATTTGTGGCTCGTCGCCCTCACGAAGGGTGATGAATTCACTCATGGGAAGCCAGGAACCGTGTCTCCAGATGACGTTGCGCTCTTTGGCAAAGTAGAGTTCTGGAATGGCGATTTTTTCTTGGAGGATGTATTGCCAGACGTCCATCTCCGTCCAGTTGGAGATAGGGAACACGCGGAAGTTTTCTCCCATGCGCTTTTTACCGTTGAACAGGTTCCAAAGCTCGGGACGCTGGTTTTTTGGGTCCCACTGACCAAAGTCATCGCGGTGCGAGAAGAAGCGCTCTTTGGCTCGGGCTTTCTCTTCATCACGACGTGCACCACCCATACAGGCATCAAAGTTGTTGCGCTCTATGGTGTCGAGCAGGGTAGTGGTCTGGAGGGCGTTTCTGGAGGCGTTGATGCCGGTCTCTTCTGCTACGGCGCCTTCATCTATGGATTCCTGGACGGAACCAACGACCAATTGGACCCCGAGGTCTTTGATGAGCTGGTTTCTAAAAGCCATCGTCTCCGGGAAGTTATGTCCTGTATCGATATGCACGAAAGGGAATGGAATCTTCGCCGGGAAGAAGGCTTTGCGTGCCAAATGAGCCACGACAATGCTGTCCTTACCGCCAGAGAAAAGGATGGCTGGGTGGTCAAATTGGGCGTAGACTTCTCTAATGACGTAGATGGCCTCTGCCTCGAGCTCTTGTAAATGTGTGAGCGAATAGCTATCAGACATGTGGGTTGGTTAAAATTTAATTCTAGTAACTATATAATCTACGACCATCATGGCCGCTTCTTCTATACTCATGGTATGGGTGGGTACGTCAAGCTCTGGATTCCCCGGCGCCTCAAACGGCGCGCTGATACCCGTAAAGTTGCTGATCTCTCCAGCTCTTGCTTTGGCATACAGTCCTTTTACATCACGCTGCTCACAAACCTCTAGCGGGGTGCTTACAAAGACCTCTGAAAAGTCATCACAAGCCACTTCGCGTACATAGTCACGATCTTTCTGGTAAGGACTGACAAAGGCACTGAGTACGACTAGCCCAGCATCTTTCATTAAACCACTAACGTGGGCAATGCGTCGGATATTTTCTTCTCGCGATGCAGCACTAAAGTCTAAATCTCTATTTAGCCCAGTGCGCACATTATCACCATCGAGAATGTAGGTTCTAATCCCTCGTTGGTGCAACTCGCGTTCTACCGCAGAAGCAACAGTGCTCTTGCCGCTACCGCTTAAACCCGTGAACCATAAAACGTGTCCTTTATGGCCGTTTTGACGTTCACGATCTTCTTTTTAGACCGCGTGTTGGTGGGGTATAATGTGGAGTTTTTCAGCCACGATGAGTCGTAATTGCTTGGTTAGACGCGCAATCTCCAATTTCTTTAGACTAATTCCTAATTAGAGGTGTGATAACTGGATTAAAGTAATACACATAATGCGGCTGCACTGTAAGCGACAAGAACAGGTAAACCCAGTTTTAAGAAATCACGGTTGCTGTATCCTCCAGGCCCCATGATCATGAGGTGGGTTTGGTAGCTGGATGGTGTAAGGAAACTTCCGCTAGCGCCAAAGGCTAAGGGCAGGAACACGTCTAAATGACTTAGCTGGTAATGGTGCATCATCGCTGCGGCGATCGGGAAGGCAATAGCGACGGCGGAGACGTTGGTCATGAAATTGGTTAATAACAACGTCAGTAAGAACAATAATACAATACCTGCTGAGGCGTCAGTCGGTAAGGCGATTTGTTCAATAAAGAACTGCGCATGTCCCCCTTCCACTATGGCACTACCGAACGCTACTGATAAAATGAGTAAAGCATAAAGTTCTAAATTGAATTCGCGCTTGAGCTTCTCTGCGTAGGTAATGCCACAGGCGATGCCTAATAGCAACATGAGTCCAACAGAAAGCAGTAAAGACCATTTGAGCGCTAGTGCGGCACTTATTATCATAAGAAGACCCGGAAGAAAATAGCGCCCCCGTCCTTGTGTCGTGGATGACGTACGCTTGTGTTGGCTAATGGTGATCAGTGACGTTTCTCGTTCGTTACGTGAAGTGAAATTAGCGCCGGCAGATAGTAGCAATAGATCTCCCGTTTGCAAGGCTATTTGACCAATCTTTCCATGCAATGGCTGCCCTTCGCGCTGAACACCAATGATTACAGCATCGTACCGCGCGCGAAAATTGGTTTGCTTTAACGGACGACCAATGAGGTCACTGTTGTTAGGGATAATAACTTCGAGAAGATCACGCCGTGCATCTACCTCAAATTTTTCCTCCACAGTTTTAAGGCCCTTAGGGAAGAGATCTAAGAGTTCATTAACGTGTTCTAGACCGCCCGTAAAAAATAGGGTATCGTTAGCTTGTAGGGTCATTTTTGGCGTAACCGGAGAGATGAATTCACCGTTTCTGTAGATCTCTGCGAGAAAAAGCTCGTTGAGGCTGCGGAGTCCCGCGGACTTTACGGTTTTGCCCTCCATGGTACCTCCGGGAATGACTTTAAGTTCTGTAGTGTATTGACGAGAGGAAGATTCATCCTTAGACTCAGTATCTTCCGGCTTTTTAAGCACTATTGGAGCCAGGATAAAGGTGGTGAGGAGTACTGCTCCTGTAACAGCGAGTCCAGGGACGAGAAAGTCCCAGAATTTAAACCCTTCGATCCCGTTTTCTATCATGAGGCCATTAAGCACGAGATTCGTAGAGGTGCCTATGAGCGTGACGGTCCCTCCTGCCACAGCGGCAAAGGACAGGGGCATGAGATAACGAGATGCATTCCAGTTCTGTTCCTTGGCTTTAGATTTTAGAATGGGGATTAAAAGCGCTACTACTGGCGTATTGTTGATGAATCCACTGAGAACGGCTGTAACTAGACCGGTACGTATCATGAATCCTCTAGACGATTTACCTAACACATCCCCAATTCTGTGAAAGGGCAATGTCTTCTTCAACACACCGGTGAGTGAAATTAGAGCCATCACAGTGAGTATAGAAGGGTTTACTGCGGTGGCATAGATGTGCTTAATTCCCATGAATCCGGATAGAATCAGCACCATGACTACAGCGGCAAAGACATGCATGGCTTTGAACCGGCCCCTAAGTAGACCGATGATAATGCAGAAAAAAGCCACTGCAAAGATGTAATGGCTCTGTTCTGATGTATGGCTTAAGAGGTGTATCAATTTAGTCTACGGTATTTTCTCATTGCGTCCTCTGTAAAAGTAATGAATAGGATGTTAGAGGTTTTAAAGGATTTCATTTCTTTGATGCTCAAACCAATTCCATGAAGAAAAAAGCAGTAATCGTTTCAGGGTACTTCAACCCTATTCACAAAGGGCACCTTGAGTATTTCAATAATGCCAAAGCCATAGCAGATGAGCTTTTTGTGATCGTTAATAACGACCACCAGCGTGCGCTCAAGGGAAGTAAAGAATTTCAAGCAGAGGAAGAGCGTGTCATAATAGTGAGTAATATCAAAGCTGTAGATAAAGCTGTTATATCCATAGATGAGGATCGCACGGTCTGTGCAACCATCAAACAAATAGCGCTTGACTATGGGGAGGAATATGAATTGGCCTTTGCGAACGGTGGGGATCAAAACAATGACACCATTCCGGAGCGACCTGTTTGTGAAGAAATGGGGATTGCCCTTATTGACGGTCTGGGGGACAAGATTCAATCCAGCAGTTGGTTGTTGAAGAAGCTTTAAATTCCAATGGAGCGCAGTACGATCAAATAGAAAGCTTGACTAGGTCAGGTTTCTAGGTCGAAGACCGTGGATGGTACACCAGTATTGAAGTCATGGCATAAAATAGATTGACGAGAAGGAACGAATCATCCGTCAAAATCCACACAGGATGAAATAAAATTAATTGATTATCAGTGAAATGAGGTCAAAATGAAACACGTGTGTTCAGTTTTTTAGCTAACTTTTAGCAGAATAAAACCTATACTTTATGAA
>Ga0206125_10001448_pt1 | contig 27805 bp, 17 predicted proteins | sample Helgoland_Spring_4_FD_148598 | JGI IMG/M metagenome (GOLD analysis project Ga0206125, IMG submission 148598) | Pelagic subsurface seawater microbial communities from Kabeltonne, Helgoland, North Sea - Helgoland_Spring_Bloom_20160331_1 | ecosystem: Environmental > Aquatic > Marine > Epipelagic ... | reverse complement strand
TAACTAATGTAGGTGTTTGTAATAATGACCAACTTAGTGAAGTAATTGGTAATGATACTAAATTAGTTTTATTACCTCTAGAAGATGATGTATTAGAATCTAATATTATTAAATTAGAAAAAAAAGAAAAAAAAGTAAAAAAAGTAAAAAAAGTAAAAAAAGTAAAAAAAGAAAAAAAAGTAAAAAAAGTAAGTTCTTCGGATGTATCAGTAAAGCCAGAGTCCTCTCAATATGAATCTGCCTATAATAATAAAAATAAAATGTTAAGTTTAGATAAAGAATCAGAATCTTTAAAAATGAATGGAAAAAATAATATGAGTAAAATAGAATATAAAAATAATGCAAACCCGATTTTATTAACAAAAAAAAAAATCAAAGAATTTAAAAATATATATGATATGGAAAAAACTTCAATTTTAGAAAAAAAATTAAATAATAATGATTCTGATATACCAGTAATGTCAAAGTCTTTAAAGTCCTCAAGACAAGGCTCTGCCTATAATTTTAAAGATACATATAATGAATCTTCACCAAAACCAAATACAGAATATATATCAGTTTCTGAAAAGAAATATTTTAATTTAAATAGTGATGAAAATGATATGGAGAAATCAAATATAATTAAAGAAGTTATTAATAGTATGGATAATAAACTTAATAATTCAGGATTATTATATAATAATAATACTGATGATATTTCTACAGGGTGTGATCGTGAAGATAGTGTCCTTGTTGGTTTTGATAATCGTGATAATATATATGGTTTATTAAGATCAGATATACATGCGAATATATCAACTGGTATGAGTAATAAGTTAGAAGATTCAAAATGTAATACATTAAGAGGAGCAATTAAAGAATTAAGTAATAATGGGCATTTAAATAATAGTAAAACATCGTGGAATGATACGTTTAAGGAAACATGTGGTGAGTGGTAAATATATATTAATAATATCAAAAAGGATGTTAAATATTGTAATATTTAAGGGAAATATTATAAATAATAAAATATTAAAATAAACAATTTAAATATAAATACATTTATATTTAAAATGTCAAGGAAAAGAGCAAATAGTTTTTTAGATAATTGCAATAAATTAGATGAAGATAGTGTATTATTTAATTATCCGTATTATTTAGATTTAATAAATAGTTCAAATAATGAAGTAAAGAATGATTTTAATAATTATAAAATAATTTCAAAAAATCATTTTATTTCTAATAATGATGTATTAAGATTACAAGATAATTATTATATTAAACAATCAAAATATCAAAATATTAAGTTATCTCCCGATTGTTTTTCTGAAACCGGTGATTTAATAGATATTTTTATTTCTAAGAGAAATAATAAAGATATTAAAATAAATAATATTCCGAATAATTATCATAATTATATTCAAATGATTCTTAATATTCTTAATATTCCAAGATGTATAATTTATGTTTATAATATAATAGAATTTTCAAATCCTAGAGAGATGAGACAATCAATAAAAGTAAAGACAGGTAATTATGGTTTTATAACTGATAAAGAAAATGCCGATATTTATTGGGCTATAGAGCATGTAAATAAAATTATTATAACGAGAAAAAGAAATGTTCAAGATATTAATTCAATAAATGATAAAATTTTTACGATAAATGTGGAAGAATTTATAACACCAAAAATCAAAAAATCAAAAAAGGAGAGATATATTGGAGACGATTGGGTAGCTGCTTCTAAAACGAGAAATTCTTCATTAAATGATCATTGTCTTGATTATTTTAGGGCTTTTAATGTTAAAAAAATAAGTGATAAGCCAGAGAAAATGCGTAATAGTTTTGAATTAAGTAGTAAATACGAAAGATCAAATAAAGACCCAATAGATGCGTCATCATTTGTTGATTTTTTATTAATTAGTGGAAATACGTTTGAAGATAAAATCATTAATGATATTAAAAAGAAATTTAATAAAAAATTTGTTAAGATTTGTGATTCCACAGAAGCTAGAAATATGAAATTTTATGAAAATACATTAGATGAGATGAAAAAAGGTACACCAATTATTCATCAAGCGATTTTATATAATTTTGAACATAAAGTGTTTGGTAGTGCCGATTTGGTAGTTAGGAGTGATTATATAAATAAACTAACAAATACCAAAATTTTAAGTAATAGTGATGTGAAAGTAGGTGCTCCTTTATTTAAAAACAAAAAATATCATTATAGAATTATTGATATTAAATTTACAAAGATTCATTTTAATAGTGATGAGGAAACATTAAGAAATAGTAATAATATGAAACCATTTAAAACACAAATTGCAATTTATAATTTAGCATTAGGGGAAATGCAAGGTTATTTACCAAATCAAAGTTATATTTTAGGAAATGGATGGATTATGAATAGAGTAGAAAATAAAATTCCAATTGAGAAAAGTAGTTTAGATCCTTTTAATAAATTAGGAAGTATTGATTATTCAACGAAAGATAATAATTATTATGATGCTGCGATAGATGGTATAGACTGGATTAAAGAATTAAATAATCGAGATGATTTTACACATGATCCTCCAAATGATGATAGAATATATCCGAATATGTGCAATGGTTATGATGGTATGTATCATGGAGTTAAAAAAGATATAGCAATAAAATATTCAGATATAACAAATATATGGAATTGTGGCGTGTCACATCGTATCAATGCGTTTAATAATAATATAAGATCGTGGAAAGATGTGAATTGTACCGCAAAAATGCTAGGAATAACAGGTGAAAAAACTAGTAAAATGGTAGATAATATTCTACAGTTTAACCAGAAAAGAGATAAAGTAATAAATATAGGGAAAATAGATCATAATAATAATAATTGGAGAAGTAATGATTTAACTTTTTTTGTTGATTTTGAGACTATAGGATCAACATTATTAAAATCGCATTTTAATACAAGTTTAAGTGTTGAAGGAGATTATATATTTATGATAGGATTTGGTTGGAATATACCAAATAAAAATGAATGGAATTATGAATGTTTTTTTACAAAAGATATATCATTAACTGAAGAGAAAAGAATATTATTAGAATTCAATAATAAGATAACAAGTCTGCAAAATGAATATAATACTACTGCAAAGGTAATTCATTGGAGTAATGCAGAGAGAATTTTTTATAACAAAACAAATGCAAGACATGGTAATATATTTAATTCAATTAATTGGATGGATCTTTTAGATTTTTACAAAAAAAATAATATATTGGTATTAGATTCGTTAAATTTTAGTTTAAAAACTATTGCTGTAAATATGAAAAAGTATGAATTAATTGATAGTGGATGGGATAATGATGTTGCTAATGGGGTAGATGCGATGTTTTATGCATGGCAAGAATATTTAAAAAATGATGATATAGAAAGATCAAATAAATTTAAAGAAATCATAAAATATAATGAGATAGATTGTAAAACTATGTTTGAGATTTTATGGTACTTAAAACAAAATCATTAATATATAATTAAATTGAAATTAATATATATAAAAATAAGGTTATTTTTATATAAATAATGAGCAATGATATAATATGTCATCCTACAATTTATGATACAAAATTATCATGGCATATAATGCCAGATGCAAATGAATATATTACTGTTTTACAAGAGCAGGGTGTGTCTAATTTTGATCCGATAGCTTTTTATAAAGAATCTAATAAAGAATCAATATTAATAGAACAAGAAGCGAATATGACAAAAAAACAAATAAAAAAACAAAAAATATCTAAAGCAGGAAAGAAAATAATAGAAGATAATATTAAAAGAAAAGAAAAAGAATTAAAAATAGATGAAGAAAGCAGATTAATAAAATTTATGGAAAATATTACTGATTTAGATGATTTATCTTTAAGAATAAAAGCAATGAGAACGAATTATGGAAGAATTAAATTAAAAGCAAAACTTTTAGAAAATTTTTTAATAAATAGTTATAATTTAGCAGCACATATTGTATTTTATTCTTTACAAAATGAAATTATAGAAGATAATGAATTAAAAATTTTTTGTAATGTAATAATTTCTAAATATAAATTAAAATATGAAAATGAAGATATGTTATCTGTTCAAATGAAACAAATGTCGTCATATTTGCCACCATTAGATCCATTATTTACAGGAGTGATGAAATTAGATAATTGGCAGTTAGATATTTTTAAAATGATAGAAGAGAAAAAGAATATTTTAGTTTGTGCGCCAACATCAGCAGGGAAAACCGTATGTTCATCATATTGTGCAGTAATTGGTAATAAGACAATATTTGTTGTTCCATCAGACGAATTAGCCAGACAGGTAGCAGGTATTTTTAGAAATCTTTCAGGTATTTCAGTTAAAGTTGTGACTAATAAAGAATATTTTTCAGATGGAGATTATAAAGTATTAGTTGGAACACCAAATAAATTAGAAGAATATTTAATTTTAAATGGTCATTCTGAATTTACATATGCAATTTTTGATGAATGGCATATGTTAAATTCAGAAGAAGGTGGTTCGTATGAGAAATTATTTAAATTATTAAAATGTCCATTTTTAGCATTATCTGCAACATTAGAATCTCCAAATAGTATAAAATCATGGATGGAAGAAATAAAAAATGAAGATGTTCATTTAGTTGAATATAAAAAAAGGTTTATAGTACAGCAAAGATATTTATGGAATGATAATACTTTAACTAATTTGCATCCGTTATCATGTGTAGATTTAAATTTTTTAAAATCTTCAGATTTTTTAACGTGTAATTTATCTTTTACACCTCGAGATTCTTTTGATTTGTATGATAAAATTATAGCCGTTCAGGCGTATCAAAAGGACTTAAACCTTACTGGTACGAAGTTACCTATAAAAAATATAAGTGAAGATGATAAGTTGCATCCAAAGAATATTTTAAATAAAGATAAATGGGATCAGATAACTTTAACAGAAACAATAGAAATTGAGAGAACATTAAAAGAATATATAGTTAATTTAGCAAATTCAAATTCAGAATTGGCAGAAGATATACTAAAAGAATATGAAGTAAAAGAGATAGAATGTGAATTTGATTTAGTTAAGTTAATTAAAATACTTTTGAAAAAGAATATGTGTCCTGCGATATTTTTCAAAATATGTCCTATTAGATGTTTACAAATTTTTAAAATGATAGTAACAAAATTAGAAGAACAACAAAATACTAAATATCCACATCATAATGAAGATTTAAATTTTAGACAAAATTATTACAAAAAATATATGGAAGATGTTGAAACTACTAGAAATAAAACAAAATTACCGAAAGATTCTGACCCAGATACATTTTTTAAGGAACAACAAGAACGTATAGAATATACTTTATTAGATGAGATGAAAAGAAAATATGAATCAATAATTCAGAAAAGGATACAAAAAATCAATGATGATAATAATATTAGTGATAAAGTAAAAAATTATTATAATAAATATTATAGTAAAGATTTAGAAAATGTAGAAAAACAAAATAAATTATATTATATTGATAAAGATAGACCACATCCCGAGTTTTGTTTTAATAATATGGGTATTGATTCATATGAAATGAGAAAAATTAGACGTGAATTAAAAAAGACATTAAATCAACAGATATCTTGGGATCATCCATTTTTGATTGGGATAGAAAGAGGTATTATTCCATATTTTAAAGATATGGAAGTACCTTATCAACGAATAGCTCAAAGTTTATTTTCTCAGAAGAAAATACCAATTGTAATTTCGGATGAAAGTTTGGGTTATGGAATTAATTTACCAATTAGAACTGTTGTTATGTTAGGCGAGACTAAACCTGAAACTATTGATCCAGTCATCGCTAATCAAATGTCAGGTAGATCTGGTAGAAGAGGTATAGATAGAGAAGGTAATATTATTTATGTTGGTGTAAATTGGAAAAAGATTTTAAGAGGTCAATACACTCCATTAGTTGGTAAAAATCCAATAAATGAGTATTTACCATTACCATTTTATTTTAACAAGATGGATAAAGATGATATATATCGAGTTTTTAAAAAGTCATTATATAATTATGCGAATAATAATAATTATAATGAGAAAAAGTCAATGAAAATAATATTAAATAAATTAAAAGAGAAAAATAATAATTATTGTAGGAAAAAAGATAATTCATTGTTAATATGGTCATGTAGAAATTTTGGTAGTAATTCATTTTATTTACCCAAAGCTATTAATAGTATATTAACTGCTAATCATTACCAGTTATTTGAAATTTTTACTACAATGTTTGATATTAATGAAGACAAATTAGATGATAGTCATGAGATATATAATATTTTTAGTGAAAATGATAAACCACAATTATGTTGTGGTAATTATTTATTATCAGTTTATAAAAAACAAAAATTAAATAATATAGATGATATTAAAAGATTAAAGAATATTGCAAATTTAGTATCTATTTTACATATAAATTTATTAAGTAAAGATAAGAATTTTGTTAATACATTAGAAATAATATTTAATAATTTAAAAAATATTATTAGAAAACATTTATTTTAATTATGAGTTGGGGAAAAACTAAATGATATATTAATCTATAATTAATTATATATTAAGAAAACTGATGATGTAAATCAATTTAGTTTATCAGGTTTCATAATCATTTTACCTAAGTTATAAAATAATACTAATACTAAATATAAAGTTGTACTTAATCCTATTAAATTAAATGGTAATAAGTTTAGAAACATTTCTGTATTAAATTTGTATTGTGTCGTACTAAAGAAAATTACATTTAAAGAAACAACAATTGTTAGACTTAAAAAAAAAATAAATAAGATAGTTTGTCTAACTTTATTATTATAGTTGTTATTATTTTTTTTTATATTCATATACATATTAAAAAGAAATTTAAATAATTTAAAAAAAAAAATAATAATATTATTTAATATAATTCATTATATTAAATAATGTCAAAATTTGTAAAAAAAGTAGGAAATCAAGATTTTTATGAGATTGATGGTATAAGAGCTGCAGGAATAATACCATATTATAAAAAAAATGATAAAGTATATATTCTTATTAATCAAGAATATAGAAAATCACAACTATTATATAATGTTTTGGGTGGAAAAGTAGATAAAAAAGATATAAAAATAGAAGATACTATGATAAGAGAATTTAATGAGGAAACCGGATTTCTTATGTCTGATAAAATTAATTTTTATTACAAAAATAAAAAAATTCTAAATAATAAAATACATTTTAGTAAACCAAAATATATGTTATCATTATTAAATATTCAAGATTCATTAGAATGGCAATTACTACCATATAATTATAATAAAATATTTAATGGAATTGAAGCATTTAATGATAGAGATTCTGAACAATTAATATGGGTAGATTTATTTGATTTTAATGATAATATGAGTTATTTACTTACTATTATTTTATATAAAATAAGAAATTGTAACATTTTTAGAAAATATAATACAAATAAAGAACTTTTATTTATTGATTAAATATCTTCATTACTATAATGATATTTAATACTGATGGTAATTTATTAGTTATAATTATTTTAATTGTTATAATATCAATTTTGATATATACTGAAATGAAGAAAGAGATAAATTTAGTAGGATTTTATTCATATAAATAAAATTTTATATATAATAAATTGAATTTTATATTTTAAGAATTAAGTTATTATTATTATAATACAATGGAACTAAAATATTCAGAAATATTACAAAATCAACCAATATATAATATTGGTTCTATTGGTCATGTTGCGAGTGGTAAAAGTACATTAGTTCGATCAATTACTGGTATAAAAACACAAAAACATTCTTCGGAACAAGAGAGAAATATTACTATTAATATAGGTTATGCAAATGCTAAAATTTTTATTGATAAAAAAGGAGATTTGCATACTAGTTCTAGTAACAATGAATTTTTATTAGATCAAGATGGTGAAAATATGATATTAATAAGTCATATAAGTTTCGTAGATGTTCCTGGTCATGACGCATTTATGTCTACTATGATAAGTGGATCTGCAGTAATGGATGCATGTATTTTAGTTATTGCTAGTAACGAAAATATTCCTCAACCACAAACATATGAACATTTCGAAGCGGTAAAAAATGTAGATATTAAAGATTTTGTTATTCTACAAAATAAATTAGATTTAGTAGAAAAAGATAATAATAAAGATATATTATCTAAAATAAAAAAATTTATAAATAATTCAGTAGCTGAAAATGCACCTATTATTCCATCTTCAATACAGAATAATATCAATAAAAATGAAATATTAAAAAATATTGTGAATATTTCTAATTATAATAATATTAAAATATTAAATAATAAAGTAAATAAAGATCCATGTATGATTGTTATAAGATCTTTTGATATTAATAAACAAAATTCAAATTATAAACAGTTAGAAGGTGGTGTTATTGGAGGCTCAATTGTTTCTGGTAATTTAAAAATTGGGGATAATATTGAATTAAGACCTGGTTTTATAATTGATAATAAATATAGGCCCGTATATTCTAAAATCATCTCATTACAATCTGATACTAAAAAATTAAATTATGCTTTACCTGGTGGATTAATAGGAGTATGTTTAGATATAGATCCTAGTTTATCAAGAAGTAATGGAATGGTTGGACAAATGTTGGGTCATGTTGGGAAATTGCCACCTGTTTATAATGAAATTAAAATTATATATGACGAAGTAAAAAGATATGATGGCTGTCTTGATAAACTTAAATTAGGAGAAGATATATCAATTAGTATTAATTCTATGAATATTGATTGTAAAGTTACTAAATGTAAAAAAAATAAATTAATTATTAAATTATCCAAACCTGTCTGTATTTTTAAAAAACAAAAAATTGCTATTTTTAAATCCGTTTCATCTAAATGGGTTTTATATGCTACTGCTGTGTTTTCAGATGGCATTGAATGCGAAAAAGATATTACAGAAGATGATATATATAATGAATTAGTGGATATTCAAGATAATAGTAAAACAGAAATAAATATTATTAATGATTTGGATAATAAATATAAATGCCTTGAATTACAGAGTTATGATGAATTAATTAATAATATTGAATTTAGTCAAGATTCTAATAATTCTATTAGAATTGATCCACCAATTGTAAAAAAAGTAAATAGAGATTCAATTTTCACAAATTATGAAAAATTTATCGAGTCTGTTAATAAAAATTGTAAAGATATTACTTATAATTCTTTATTTGTAGAATTTTTAAAAAATGAAACAAGTGCAACTTGTGATATAGGAAAAGAAGGGATTGTTATAAGAGGTAATTTTAGAAACTCACATATTCAAACAATTATAGTTAAATTTTATAACGAATATAAAAAATGTCTTACATGTAAATCCTATTCTAGTTATTTATTTAAAGATAATAGAATGTTATATAAAAAATGTTTAGATTGTAGTTCACAATTCTGTATTAATAAATAAATTGAAAAAAATTGAATAATAAATTTTTATTATTAATTATTATTAATAATAAAAATTATTAATAATAAAAATTATTAATAATAAAAATTATTAATAATAAAAATGATTATAGATTTAGATTTATATATATTATAAGTGATGTTGTATATGTAAATGGTTATAGTTCTTCACTAGATTTTATTTTATTAATAAAATCTACATTTTTTTTATTAATATCATTTTGATTGTATGCTTTATTTATAATTTCATCTAAATTATATACAATCTTAAAAAAATCATGTTCTAAAATTTCTTTAATAGTTGGTCTATTATCTGGATTATGATTTATACATTTTAAAATTAGTTCTTTACCAAGTATATTATTAACTTTTTCTAATGATTCCGGAAAAATTCCATTTGTAATTTTTCTCCAAATCTGTGCAGGTAAACAGCATTCATTATATGGAAATTCTCCTGTTAAAAATTGTAATAAACACAACCCAAATGAATAAATATCTACTCTTTTATCATATTTTTCGTCATAAATTTCTGGAGCCATATATTCAGGAGTACCGATTATACTTGTAGTATTATTTTTTATTAATTTAGCCAATCCAAAATCTCCTAATAATATATCTCCATTACTAGAATTTATAAAAATATTTGCAGGTTTTAAATCTCTATGAATGATATTATTAGTGTGAAGAAAATTAATCGCATTCAATATTTGTTTACACCATTTAATGATTACTCTTAATTTTACAAAATTAATTTCTTTTGTAAATTTATTTAAATCACCTCCTGATGCATAATCACTTATAAAATTTATAATTCGTCCTTCTTTCCAACTATTATCAATATTCATTATATATTTATTTTTATTCTTAATTTTATTTAAAATGTTAATTTCGTCAATTATCCTTAATTGAAATGCATGAGAAAGTAATTCTGTATTAATAATATTCCATGCAATTATTTTACCTTCATTTAGATCATATCCTTTATATACTGTTTTCATTGCACCATTTCCTATTTTAATATTATATCTTATATATCTTTTATTTGGTGAAAATATTAAATCAAGATTTTGCATATAATAAGTAAATATAAAAATTGAAATTATAATTATAAACTAATTAATTCATAATTAGTTTATAATTAATTAGTTTACAATTAAATAAAAAATGGATATTGAAGACGTAACGAATTTTAGTGATCAGAATGATATTTTTAAAAATATTGATCTTAAAAAATTAGAAGGATTTCTTCAATATATAATTGATCAAAATCCGAATGATTTTGATCAATTTGATGAATCTTTTAAACTTGCAAAAAGAAAATTTAGAATATGTCCAAAAAAATCGATTCTTTTACATTATTTCAGACGATTAGTAATTAATAATACTTTTACACCAAACGATAAATTAGAAAAATTAATGACAAAAAAATTTGTTAGACAAGCTTCAGGTGTTGAAATTATTACTGTATTTACTTCTCCTTATCCAACGTTTACTGGAAAAGATGGTATTATTAAAACACAAAAATTTAGTTGTGGTAAAAATTGTGCTTATTGTCCATTAGAAGGTCAAATAAAACTTAATTGTATTGTTACAAACATAAAACAAAATGATAATTCTTATGATAATTCTTATGATATTTATTTGAAATCAACTGATCCAGTTGATGAAGTCAGAGTTATTACATATATAACAAAATCAGACGGTAGTAAACTTTATTGCAGAAATTTTTTTAATTTTGATGATGATTCTAGAACATTTGTTGTTAATATGATTAAAAAATTTGGTAAAGAATTACATATTGATGAAATTGTTACTTGTACTAAGATTGAACAAACTAGAAGTTATATTTCTACTGAACCAGGTGTGCGTCGAGCGAATCAAAGTAATTTTAACGCAACACTTCAATTCTTTGATCGTGGAAGTTCTTTGGAATGTTGTGGTCATATTATTGATAAGGTTGAAGTATTGGTTCTTGGAGGTACATGGAGTCATTATCCAAGAGAATATCAAGACGAATTTATAAGAGATATTTATTATGCAGCAAATATTTTTTTTACTAGAAAAGAAAGACAGAGAATGACTTTAGAAGAGGAAATTAACATTAATCAAACAACAAAATGTCGAATAATTGGATTAACGTTAGAAACTAGACCAGATTGTATTAATAAGTATGAAATTGAAAGATTTCGTAAATTTAATTGTACACGAATTCAAATTGGTGTACAACATACTGATGATGAAATTCTTGAAAAAATAGAAAGAGGATGTTATAATAGAGATACAATTAAAGCACTAAAACTATTAATAAAGAATTGTTACAAAGTAGATTATCATTTAATGCCAGATTTACCTGGAAGTAATTATGAGAAAGATAAAGAAATGTTTGATAATATATTAGGTATTGATAATATTACTAGAACTACAAATTATTGTTTTGCCTATAATAATAAAAATACTGTAATATTTATTTTTTTCACGATTTTACTAATATGTTGTAGTATTTATTTTGGTCATATTCCGTTTTTACTTCCGTCAATTATTTTACTTTGGTATCTAAATTTTAATAATAAAGATTTTGTTACTTATAAATTAACTCATCCAGAACTTCAAGCAGATCAATGGAAAATTTATCCAACTGAAGTTACACGATGGACTAAGATTTATGATTTATATCATAGTGGAGAATTTAAACCATATGCTGAAGAAATGGGAGATAATAATAGAATTAAAATGATTAATTTAATTCTAGAAATTAAGAAAAATATATTTCCTTGGATTCGACTTAATAGAGTTATTAGAGATATTCCCGAAAGTGAAATTATTGCTGGTAATAAATGTACCAATTTGAGACAAAAATTACAAAAAATTATCAAAGATGAAAATAGTTATTGTAAATGTATTCGATGCAGAGAAGTTCGTAATAGACCTGTAGACTTTAATATAAAACAGATGGTACGTAAATATAATGGTATTGAGGGAGATGAATATTTTATATCTATAGAATCAAAAGATGAGAAAATTATTTATGGATTTTGTAGATTTAGAATTAATCATAATAATAATGATGTTATGCCAATATTACATGATTGTGGATTAGTACGAGAATTACATGTTTATGGTGCAATGAAACCACACTATTCAAAAAATAAGTGTGGTAAAGATAGCACTCAGCATCATGGATTTGGTAAAATTTTACTTAAGAAGGCAGAACAAATTGCTTATTTTAATGGTATAAAAAAAATGGCAATTATTTCAGGAGTTGGAGTAAGAGAATATTATATTAAAAGAGGTTATTATTTGAATGAGAATTTTATGTTTAAAAATCTGAGTTTTTATGGTATTAAATTAACAATTTAAAGTTATAGTTATTTTATATAGTATATTTTATGAATTTTTCAAAAGTTTTCTTAGATAAGTTACTTAAGTCTGCAGTATTTTTTCATAATAATCAAGAAGAGTGTAATGAACTACCTAATAAATTTATATCATTGGACGATGCTATTAGTAAATTAGAGAGTGTAATAAAATTTGAAGCGAATAAGGCATTACGTAATGAGATTTTAGTAGATTCTCCTATATTACATGCAGTAAATTTAGATACAAAATATCCAGGAATTATATTAGAAAAAATAGATAAAAAAGTAATAGTACATAAAAAAGAAAAACTGCCAAAAACAGAAGAACAATTATTAAAAGAGTTAGAAAATCAATTAAAAAATAAAGAAATTAGAGAAAAAAATAAAGAAGAAAAACAAAAAATAAAAGAAAAGGAAAAATTAGAAAAACAAGATTTAAAAGAAGAAAATAAAGTATTAAAATTAATAGAAAAAAATTTAATAAAAAATTCAAAAAATATAGAAAAAAAAACTAAAACAAAAGATAAACTAGATACTAAAATTACTAAAAATAATAATGTAGATGAGGATGATAATAAAATGTTTGATTTATTAGATAAAGAGTTAATTAGTTTAAATGAAGAAAATAAAATTATGGAAGATGAATACGAGTCAAGAAATCAAAAAATTCAGGAAAAAAACAATATTTTGAATGAATTAAAAGAACAGAAATTAAAAGAAAAAAATGATAAAATAAAGAATAAACAAGAAAAAAAAGAAAAAACAGAAGAGAAAAAGAAAATTAAGAAAGATAAAAAAGAAAAACAAATTGCAGAAGAAGAAAAACAATATATGGAACAATTATTTAATTTACAGAATGAGAAATTAAATGAAAATATCGAAGATGAAATTAATGAAAATAATGAAAATGACGTAAATAATAATTCACAATTAGATAGTGGTGAAATAAAAATATATGAAAGTCCATTACCATTTCAACGTCATTTAGAATCATTAGAATATGCAGAACTGAATAATAATCTAATGGAAACTATTTTGAATGGCATGGAACCTAAAAATGGATATAGTTTAACAATTTATCATGGACCTCCTGGAACAGGTAAAACATATAAATTAATCGAAACATTAACAAAATTAATTAAAGATAATAAAAAATATAATTATTTGGTATGTGCTCCAAGTAATATTGGAGTATTAAATTTATATGATAGAGCAAAAAGTTTTAATATATATGGTAATTTAATATTAGCAAAAAACAATATTTTAAATGAACAAGAAATTAAAAATAGTAATATTTATTTTAGTACTGTTTCAATGAGATATAGTAATATAATGAAAAATTTAAAATTTCATGTAATATTAATGGATGAAGCTGCCCAATGTCAAGAATCATGGACATGGGGATTATTTAGAAATGAATTAAAACATATATATTTAGCAGGCGATCAACATCAATTACCTGCAATTGTATCAGAAGAAGGTAATAAATTAAATCATTCTAGAAGTTTAATGGCTAGATTAACAGATTTAGGATATCCAACCAATTTATTAAATATCCAACGAAGAATGCATCCAGAAATAGTTAAATTTTCTAATAAAACATTTTATGATAATAAATTAAAAACTGATTATAAAGGTAGTGATATAGATAAAAAACCATTCGAAATAATAGATATTAAAGGTGACGAAGAAAGAATAGGAACAAGTTATCAAAATATGATAGAAGCTAAGAAAGTAATAGAAGTAGTTAAAGATTTAAATATAGAAAATACAATAATTATATCACCATATAATGCACAATGTAAATTATTAAAATCATTAGATGATAAATTAGAAATACATACAGTAGATTCATTTCAAGGGAGGGAAGCAGATGCGATTATATTAACAATAGTAAGAAGTGGAGATAAAATAGGTTTTTGGAATGATTATAGGAGATTGAATGTTGGATTAACAAGAGCTAGACATGTTTTAAGAATAGTAGGGAATGTAGAAACAATGATTAAACAAGAAGGTCCACTAAAATTATTAGCTAATGAAATGGTATAAAAACCTTGTCTTATCGGAAGAACTGTGGAGACTTCAACTTTAGTTAAAATTTATATATTAAAAATTTATATATAAATTATATCTTAATTTATTTAGCAAGTGCGCCAAAAGGGTCCCATAATGGCAATACTTTAGGTTCTTCCTCTAATATTTTTCTTTCATCATCAGTTAATTTATCTTTATGAATTGCTACTTCATAGAGGTATTCGTCGAAACAAACATCACTCATACTATAATATCCGTCTTCCGTTCCGCGACTTCCCCAAGAATTTTCTATCTCCCAAAAATTCACCGTTTCTGAATCATTTAATAAATTATTAGATGTGGTGTTTGCCCCGACGATACACATAGCATGTGACATGAGGCTGTCTCGATAGTTAAGTCTCTGCTCTTTATTTAAATTAAATTCAATTCCTAGTAAATCAAGATCACATACACTATCTTTATCCATACGACTCATATTTCTATTCAAATATGCCCCAACATCGTTTCCAAACCATACAACTTTATTTTCTTTAAGAGTTGATAAAACTAAATTTTTCATACGTTTCATTTCAATATTTAAATATTTAATTGGTTTACCGTCTAATACATTATTCAAATACTGAATAGTATATGTTTTATTATATGGATTTTCAGCACGTGGATCATTTACTAAACATACATAATCGTCAAAATTAAATGGAACATGTTCTTTATAAAAAGCTAGTGGTGTTAAATTAGTAAATTTATGATATTTTTTTTTTTTATCATAGAATTCCCAATCGAAGTTTGTAGGGGGTTTTCCTAGAAAAAGACACAATAAACCATATACTTCTTCCATAAATGTTATTTTTAATGTATGTGGATCATCTGATGATCTTAATTGAAATGCATATTCTCTAAATTTTTTTTTTAATATTTCGTTCATTTCGCGAGAATTAGAGCTATGATGTGATTCTCGATACATTGTTTGGGGAATTAAACCATATTTATTAACAATATTTGAAACCATAATATGTTGTCCTCCATCACATGTAGGGTCATCTAACAATTGAAAAACAATGCGAGAATCTATTTTTTTGTTTTTAGTATTTATGATACACTCTAAATTGTAATTCATTCTTTCAAGTTTATCCCAAAAAAATAAATAACTTTGTGAAAATTCAAAATTTTCAAGATCGTATTTTGTACACATATCTCTGCGAATAACATTTAATGCTGCAAATAACCAACAACGTCCACTCGATTTTTGATTAGTAACTTTAAGGCGTGGTGTAACTTGAATATTATAAACTGGATTGTGTTTTTGAGTTTCACTAACTGTATTATTTAATTTTGATAAAGGGTTCGCAGAAATAACATTTGATAATACATTATTTGTTTTATTTTGTGCGAATTTACATTCTAAATTATGAAGAGTTTTATGACTTATCATTATATAATATTATAATATATAAAAAAAAAAAAATGCTTTTTTAAATCATTTTAAATCATTTTTAAGTCATTTTTAAGTCATTTTTAAATGATTTTTAAGTAATAAAAGATGATTTTAAATTAATATTTTATTTAAATCATTATCGAATAAAAGTAATATAAAAAAATATATATATTAAATATAAAAATATGAGTAGTGTTCAAGAAAAAATAGATGAAATTTATCTTAATTATGATACAGCATGGATGTATCGAGAAAGTGAATCAGAACCAAATGTGATTGATCTGTTTCAAAAAGAATTAGATTATCCAGCTGAATTAACGTCATCCTTTCTAAAATTCAATAAGAGTTATTTAAAAAGTGTTATAATGAGAATTAAAGTTAGTGAAAATATGAAGATTAAATCTAATGATGTAAAAAATAATTTATTAGAATATAATAAGGAATTAAAACCAATTTTAGATAAACTTCTAACAGAAAAATTCATAAAACAATATGAGGAAGTTATGAAAGTTGAAAATAAAATAGATGAAACTGATAACGAAATCAATAAGAATGATGACGTGGATGTTAATGATGATGACGATGATGTTCATGATGAAGAGGATGAATCGAATAGTAATGATATACTGAATAATTTTTTGGAAGAATGGGTAGAAGAAACAAAATCCCAAAAAGATTTTATTAAAGTAACAAAATTATTTGAAGCTTTTAATGAGTATTGTGATGAAAATGAAACAGATAAAATAAATAAATCAATATTTAAAAATTATTTAGTTACAAAATGGGGTAATTCAGTAAATAGTGGTTATAAGGGAATTAAATTAATTGAGGAGGATTAATCCCATAAATTAGTTAATTTAAATTTTTAATAAAAGAAGATCTTGAATCCATAGATCTTTATTTGTTAGTTTGCTTAATTTATTTAATGCATTTTTAAATTGGTTAATTTTATTATCTAATTCATTAATTTTATTTTTTGTAATACCCCGGATGGATAAGTTTAATAAATAATCAAAATTATTAATTTTATATAATTTCATTTCGTCTAATGACTGAATAATTTGTTCGTCGTTCATTTGATATAATTTTAATTTATTTGATATAACAGCTTTAATAAATTGTAATTTTGAAGATTCAATTAGTATATTTTCTTTTAATGATTTAGTTAGATTTATTTTTCGTTTTTGATATCCTTCTAATCTAAATTCATAATATTCACTTAATATATCATTTATTGTGGTATATTTAGTTAATACACCTTCTGTTGAAAAACAATGCATATTTGTCAAGTTTATATTTTTTATTAATCTTAATAGTTGATAGAGTTTATTTTCTGAATGTAGTTTTTCTATAAATTCAAAACTATTAACTTTAATTTCAAATAAAATTTTTTTTTCTGTACAATTATTTTTATAGTTTTTAAACCAGTTTTCGCTATCTGATAAATTATCTAAAAACCCTTTATAATCTTCGGTCCAATAACCAATTGGTAATTCGGTAATAAAAATTTTATTATTTTCTAATTTATAACTACCGATGCTTTGATATGTAGTTCTATCTATTTTTTTAATTGTTCCTTTAAAATTTTCATAACCTGGTTCTAAATTTATAAATTTATCATTTTCTAATTTATTTAATATACTATTTTTTACATCTTTTAATTTAAATTTAGGTATAAATGTACTATAACCAGATCCAATTCCTTCAGAACCATTAATTAATAACATTGGCACTATAGGCAAATAATATTCAGGTTCTATAAAAAATCCATCATCATTTAAAAAATTTAATTGAAAATTATCATCTTTATTAAAAATTAATTTAATAATATTATTTAATTTTGTAAAAATATATCTTGCACTAGCACTATCTTTACCTCCCATTATACGAGATCCGAATTGACCAATCGGTAAAAGAGTATTTAAATTATTAGATCCAATAAAATTTTGAGCCATTGATATGATAGTACTAACTAAACTATTTTCTCCATGATGATAAGAAGATTTTTGACTTACTAGACCGGATAGTTGTGATACTTTTAGTTCTTGATTAATTGAATTTGTTAACATTGTATATAAAATTTTTCTATGTGATGGTTTCATTCCATCTAATAAATGAGGTATTGAGCGTATATTATCATCATTAGAAAAATGCTTTAATTCTTTATGAATAAAATCAGTGATAGTTAAATTTTTATTTTGTAAATCAACAATATTATCTTTATCATAATCTGCTAGCCATTTTTTTCTATTATCTGCTTGTTTTTTTGAGAATGCTAAAATAATGGATTTATCTGCTTTATTATCCCAAATAAAAGAAAGTAAATGTTTATCCAAATTAGAAAAATATTCTTTAGCCTCTTCTGATGTACTTGTACCTAAACCTTTATAGTATTTAATTTTCCAATTATCAGAATCTTTAGTATTATTTTTCCATTTTTTAAATTCAGTTAATGAAAAGAATGATTTGATATTATTTTGTTTTGATACTTTAACTACGGGAGTTACTATAACTTTTACAAAACCATCAATTTTTAATAATGAAGGAAAATAATAATCTAATATATTCAAAAATAAACCTTTAATATGAGATCCATCGACATCTGCATCCATCATTAATATAACAGAACCGTATCTTAATTCTTTAATATTGTCTTTTGTGTATGTTTTCTCCATTTTTAATCCTAAAATTTGTTTAAAGTTATTGAATTCTTCATTTTCTACAATTTGTTTATGAGTTGCTTCTCGTACGTTTAATAATTTACCTTTTAGAGGAAATACACCGAAAATATCATTCCCTTTTTTAATAGCTGATAATCCACTGATTGCCATTGTTTTTGCAGAATCACCTTCAGTAAGAATTAAACTACAATCAATTGATTTATTGGTTCCTGCATAATTAGCATCATATAGTTTATTAATTCCTTTTAGTTTTGATTTTTTTCTTTTAGTTTCATGTTTTTCAAGATCTGAAAATTCTTTTGCTTTTATTAATGATATTATTTCAGTAGTTAAATCTAGTTTGTCAATAATATTTTTCATAGTAACATTTTTGATAATACAGAAATTTTCAGGTACTTTAGATGATAAAGTATCTTTTATTTGACTTGAAAATACAGGATTTTCAATAACTGAATTTAAAAAAATGGTAATTTTATCTTTGATAAAAGAATCTCTGATTTTAGCAGTTTTATATTTTTTCTTAATTGCTTTTTGCATATTATTAATGATTTGATTCATTAAATGATCGACATGTTTACCTCCATATTTGGTATAAACACTATTTACAAAAGATATATGTTTAAATTTATCGTTATCACTATTTGTAATAATAAATTCACTTGAACCACATTTTTGAGATACATAATTTTGATTTTTATCAAAATATAATTTAGCATAATCTTCGAATGTATTTATCTCTATTATTTTCTGATTGAAAATAATTTTAGTATTGGATAATATTCCTGCTATATCATATGCTCTTTTTTGAAATAATCCTTTTATATCATCTGTTAATTTATGAATTTTAAATCGTTCATAATCTGGAATAAATGAAATTTTTACATAATCTTTACCTTTGTAAGGTTTAATTTTTGGTTTATTTATTTTACTTAAATTGTTTTCGAAAACTTGATGATAAAATTTATTATTTTTAGAATCGCCTATTTCAACTTCAAATTTTTTAGAGTATATATTAGTAAGTTTTGCACCTAGGCCATGAGTACCTGCAGTAATTCTTTTTTCTTGAGTAAATGTAGAAGAAGTTAATAGATGACCAAATATAAGTTCAGGTATATATACTTTATTTTTTTGATCAATTTTAATTTCAACACTTGATCCATCATTCATAATAGATATTTGATTATCAATAATATCAACATAAATATTTTTAACATTTTTACTTCTTATAGCTTCATCATAAGAGTTTGATATAATTTCATCATATATTTTATATAATCCATGAGAATATTCTATTTCTTTTTCTATAATTTTATTAGTAGAATTGTCAAAAATATCCATAATAGAAATTTCTTTTTCGATAGACCCAATATACATACCAGGTCTTTTTAATACATGATCAATTTGTGACAATTTTGTATAGTTTGTCATTAAATATACTAAGATTATTATTTTTAATAAAATTATTTTTAATATTAAGTGAAAGTTCTTCTGATACGGATCCGTCTATAATTTTTTTGTTGAAAACACTTTAAAAAAAAAAAATATTTTTTTATAATGAATGAAAAAATTTATAAAAAAAATATATCTTCTATTTTACAATTAGAAGAAGATATTATGGAATATAGAAATTATAGAGAAAAGTATAATTTGTATTTTGATAAGTCAAAAAAACCATTTGCATTTTTAAATAAAAAAAATATAGAAATAAATATAAAAAAATACTATAAAAAATATATGAATAAAATGCAATATTTAGAAAGAACTTATATATATACTAATTATGATAAACAATTAAATAATTGTCCACGAATTGATGTTCCTATTTATAATAATAAAATAGTATATAACTATTCAACCGATATACAATCGGTACTTCCTGTACTGTCAACACTATCAACACTATCAACACCATCTACACACTCATCTGTACAATTTGAAATGTCATTGTGATCTATATATGTTAATTTATCATTATATTTTATAATTTTTTAATATAATGATAAATTATAATCATTATATTAATATTTTAGTTAAAGTTTATTGAATTCAATATCATTTTGAACTAATGCGTTTGTTAAAATGTCGTATATATTATCAATAATTTTAACTTGAAAATCATCATCTTCTGGTGATAATTCATCTTTTCTCATTTTAATTAAATCTTCTTCATTTTCTCTAGGTATTAATGCTAATGTTACCCCCGCTTTTTTAGCTCCTATCAATTTTGAAACTAATCCTCCTATTTGTTTAATATTACCATTTAAATCAATTTCTCCTGTCATTGCTATAGTATTTAGGACAGGTATACCTATTAATTGTGAAACTATTGCTAATGTTATTGCTCCTCCTGCAGATGGTCCATCCTTTGGAGTAGATGCTTCAGGAGTATGTATATGTAATCCCCATGATCCATTTTCTTTCCAATCATTTTGTATATTATTTTTAATTTCTTGTGGGATTAAATTCCAAGCAATAGTTTTAGCACATCTCATAGATTCTTTCATAACATCTCCCTGTTGTCCAGTTAATTCTAAACTGAATTTTGTATCTGAATGAGTTTTTCTTGCCTCAATTATTGTAATTCCTCCAACACCTGCTGTTGTAGCATATAAACCATTTACTAATCCAATTCCACATTCTTTTGCTATTTTCTTGAATGTTATTTTAGGTTTATTAGATAAAATTTCTTCTATTTTATTTTTTGTAATAGTATAAGGCATTACTATATCGTCTCCATATAATCTTTCTAAATTAATAATTCTAAGAATTTCTACTAATTTTTCTTTTAATTTTCTTACCCCTGCTTCATATGTATAACTATCGACAATATGTAATATATCATCATCTGATAATAAAAAATCTGATTTTTTATATCCTAAATTATCTAATATTTCAGGTAATAAATAGTCATTAGTAATTGCAATTTTATCTTTAGTTGTCAATGGTTTTATTTTTATTTCAGTAATTCTATCTCTTAAAATAGGATCTATTAGACTAGTGTCATTATAAGAAAATATAATTAAAGCTTTTGATAAATCAATATCAACACCTGCAAAATATTTATCATTAAATGTATCATTTTGAGTTAAATCTGTAATATGTGTTAAAATTCCAGTAATTTCTCTACCATGCTCAGTATTACTTATTTTATCTACTTCATCAAAGAAAATAATTGGATTCATACATTTCGCATCCATTAATATATCTACAATTTTACCCCATGTTGATCCTACATATGTAAATCCATGTCCTTCTAATACAGAACCATTTGTTGATCCTCCCAATGGTATAAATGCAAATGGTCTTGATTCGTCATTAGCATCTTTAAGGCATCTACATAATCCTTTTTTTGCTAAAGTTGTTTTTCCAACACCAGGTGGTCCTTGAAATCCAAGAACTGCTCCAGTTGTTTTACCACTTATCCACTGGCCAATAATACTTTCAATTTGTTTTTTTCCGTCAGTATTTCCATAAACCGAATCGTCTAATACATTTCGAACATCTTTAATATAATTTTTTCTATTATCTTTATATTCATTCCATTCTACAGTAAGTAATTTAATATGTTTCATTAAATTACGTTGACTATCTAAATCATCTAAATTAAATTCTGTAGAATTATTCATACAATCGTTCAATAGATTAATATAACATTCGATTTCATAGTCAGTTTCTGGTAAATTATTTTCTTTTAATTTATTAAATAACACATTATTTATATCTTTAACTAAATCATTAAATTTATAAACTTTTTCTTTGAATTCTTCAACAAATGTTATTATTCCATTTTCTTTGTAAATTCCAAATGGAATTTTTACAAAGCCCTCTAACCATTGTTCAGCTTTGTTATCACCACTTCCACCACCAAACATTCCTCCTCCGCCACTCATAGATTTAAGTTTTTCCATAGCTTTATTTTTTATTATATCGGTGGTTTTCATCATCGTTATTCTTTTATCATATGGAATATCATCTTCTGTTATATTTTTTAATTTTTTAACTTCTTTATTAAAATCTTCGAATGCTACATCAAATAATTTTTGAACTGATATATGTAAACTTAAATATAATTGTTTAGCCTTAGTTGCATCATCTTTTTTAATTAAAACATCATAAAGTAAACTAGCTAAACCGGCTGATTTAGGATCAGATAAAATTAAAATAGTCAAAATCTCTCTTTGTTTTTCAAAGTTTGAATTGGAAAAAGTAAATAATAAAGAGCTTAATGACATTGATTTATAATGTGAATGTTTGCTATTTGCGTCTTTTACCATATCTTTTATTTCTAATGATGATAAGACTACAAAATTTCTTAAACTAATTTGTTTTAAATATTTATCTTTAAAAATATCATTTATAACTTCTAATTTGAGCAATTCTAAAATTTCATTATTCTTACTTTTAAAAATTGTATTATCTTTAATAATATTCATATTATCATTTTTAAAATAACCAGATAAAGACATTACTTTTTTATTAATATAAATAAATAATCTTGCACCATGAATTTCTTCAATTATATTATATTTTTTTGCAGTTATTTTTTTAAAAAATATATAACCATTTTTTTTATTAGTTATATCGCTTATATAATTTAATTTACTTTCAATTATACATGATGTTGGAATAAAAATATCATTATATAAATTCATAACTTCTAACATATCTTCATTTATATCAGAATCCCAATTCTCAGTATAAAATAATTTTAACATTTCAACAATTGTACTTGCACTTGATTTTAATGTAAATTCTTTAATTTCTGTAGCTAATTCTGATATTTTTTGTTTTATTTCATAAAAAACAGAATCTTCTAAACCATCTAATTTAATCTGTTTTAATAAAATATTATAATTTTCATATAATTTATTAATTTCAATTAAATTTTTATTATATTCTTCATTACCTATTTTCTTTATCATAAAATTGTTTTGAACATTATTTAATGTGCTAATTATTATTTTATATAAAAATAATATTTCATTATTTAAAAAGTTATGTAGGTCCATTTTATGTTGAAAAAGATTTTTGACATCTTTCAAGTTCTCTAATGTATTATCATCCATATTCTATAGTTTATATAATAATTTTAAAACGGTTAATTTACTTATATTTATTAATATAACACCATATATCTAGAAAAAATACTAGATATTAAAAATTATATCTTTTTCAGAGTATACGGTTTCATCTATAAAAATATATATAAATAAAGACCATCCTTATGATTTAAAATGATTTATATATAATTTACATTTATGTACAAAAAGTTAAAACTAAAGGTAAATTTATATATATTTATATATTCGTATCAGTCGAATTTGGACGACGGGGTGTTAAAACATTCAAACATTGATTTTGAAACAGCTAAGAGAAATATATATTTTATGTAAATTTGGTACTTTACATAAAATAATAGCAAAATTTGCATTAGATTAAAGTATTATAAGTATTATAAGTAGAATTTATGGTTTTCCAATAATTAAATTATTCATTAGTTACCTGATATTCAACATTAGCTAATATTTCCATATGATAATATAATGTGTGAGTTTTTATATTAAGTAAAAAAATATTTTTTAAATATATAAAATCTAAATCTTTATATTTTACTATTTTATTATTTTTATCTATCATATATTTTTCATCTATATTACAATATCTCCACAATGGTATTTTAATTGCAAAATCGGTTTGACTACATAAAGTAAATTTCAAATCAATATTAGTATTAAATTCATTAGCAAATGTATTATCTCCTCCTAAAGGAGTCGAAAATGTAATACAACCATTTACAAAATTATGTTTAACCTTGAAATATAAAGAAGCAATTTGAGCAATTGATCCACCTAAACTATGACCCGAAAATATTATTTTATCATATTTTTCTTTATTAACATCTAATATAAGTTTAATCTCATTTTTTAATTGATTAAAAAGATATAAAAAGCCATTATGAATACTACATTTAATTTCATCATTATAAACTAAAGTATAAGATAAACAATCTTGTATATTTGTGTTTTTTCTTCTTCCACAAAAAACTATATATATTGTTTTATTTATAAAACAATATAGAATATTTGGTAAATTAAATTCAAGTTTGGCATTAATACATATTTGAATATCATTTAGTTTTATAAAATCCATTGAACTTTTATCATATTTGTTAGGTATTAAATTTTCATCATTTTTCATTTTCATAATATTAATATTATCATAATATGATAAATTACATAAATGTATAGATTCTTCTATTATTTTATTCATATGTAATTATTATTTATTAGAAAATAAATTTAAATTATAACCTATATTTTCTAATATAGTTAAAAATATAACATTAATAATAGTTGCATATACAAAATTTACATCTAAAAATTTATAATTCCATATTTGTTTTATTTTTAAAGAATTTATAATATATGAAAATAAAGATGATAAATATATACATTTTTTACCATTTGCATTAGGTCTGATCCAAATACCTTTTATTTTAGGATTTAATTCTAAATATATAATCCATATGATTATGGATATAATAATTTTATAAGATAAATTATATTGAATTTTATAAGTGAATGGTATCAAGTATTTATGAATAATATTTTTTTTAATTAAGTTTATCATTATTAAGATAAATATTAAAACTTTTATGTATATTTATATTAAAAAAAAAAATATAAGTATTAATGCACAAATATAAAATATTAAATAAATGCAATTCTTTATTAAAAGATTATTTTGGATATGATGAATTAAAAAATATACAATTTGATATTATTTATAATATAGTTTATAAAAATAGAGATGTGTTAGCAGTATTACCAACAGGTTATGGTAAATCATTATGTTATCAATTACCTTTTTTATTGACTAATGAATGTGTAGTTGTTATATCACCTTTAATATCATTAATGGAAGATCAAAAATCAATTCTTGATAAATTAAATATACCAAATTGTACATTTAATGAAACATTAAAAGATAAAAATACTGAAAAAGCTGATATATTAATGGGTAATTATAAAATAATATTTATGACTCCTGAATTTTGTATTAATAATTTTGATTTTATTGATGAATTATATCAAGATCATGGAATTACATGTTTTGCAATTGATGAAACACATTGTGTTTCAAAATGGTCAGATGATAATTTTAGACCAAAATATAAATTATTAAATTGTTTAAAAATTAAATATAATCTGGTGCCAATATTGGCAATTACTGCTACAGCTAATAAAAAATTACAAAAAGATATAATAAATATTCTCAAATTAAATAATCCAAAAATTTTTGTTACTTCTTTTTATAAAAAAAAATTATATATTGAAATTAAAAGAAAAACAAAAATTAAAGACGATATAATCCATCTTATAGATAAATATAGAAACAAGTCTATAATAATTTATGTTAAAACTCGTGATATGACCCATAAAATCCAACAAATTCTATTAGAAAATGATTATAAATCGTTAATTTATCATGCAGGTATAGAATTAAAAAAAAGAATAAAAATTCAAGAAAAATTTATGAGTAATAAAATAAATATTATTATTGCAACGATTGCTTTTGGAATGGGTATTAATCATAGACATATTAGATTAATAGTTCATTATGGATGTTCTAGAGATATAGATTCTTATTATCAAGAAATTGGCAGAGCTGGTAGAGATGGTGAAAAAAGCGAATGCATTATGTATTATTCACCTATTGATTTTAGATTGAATAGATTATTTATAGAAGATATTGACTATAATAAAAGAGAAGATGCAGAAGATGATATAAATAAATTAGAATATTTTATTTATAGTGGTGAATGTCGGCAAAAGATATTATTAGAATATTATGATGAAAATTTAAAAGAAAAATGTGGTAATTGTGATAATTGTTTGAATACAAAAATTAATATTGATTTATCACATTATGGATTATTATTATTTAATTTGATTGAAGAATTATATGGATTACACGGATCAACAACATATATTTTAATTTTAAGAAAATCTAAATCAAAAAAATTAACTAAACCCATGTTAAATAGTAAATATTATGGTTTAGGAAAAGATAAAACGGAAATATGGTGGAAAAATGTTATACGCTTATTAATATCATATAAATATTTAAAGGAAATCAAAATACCAAATTCATTTAGTAGTCAAATAAAATTAGATGAAAAAGGTTATATATATTTTCAAAATCCAATAAAGTTAGATTTTATTGTTGCAAAAAATATATTTACAATATAAAGAATTATTATTAATATAATAATATAATGTCTTATTATACTGATTTAAATATTTTACCAACTTCTTCTATGATAGAAATAGAAGAAGCATATAATAAATTATATAATGAAGATTTAGATATGGAACAAAAATTAAAATATAATCGTGCTTATGCAACACTATATAATTATAATTCTAGAAGAAAATATGATAATTTAATGGAAGAAGTTACTAATAATATAGCAGGGTATAATATAGAAACTTATTCATATCTAGAAACAGGAGTAGATAATGATAATGAAAACCACGATACAAGATTTATTGATAATTCTATATCTAAAAATTTAGATAATGAAAATAATAATGATTTGTTTAATTATTTAAATAATTTATTTTCGGATTTAAATTTAAGATTAGAGAATATAGAAAAAAAATTATATCAAAAAGAAGATACTAATCATTCTTTTTATAAAGAACGTAAGAAAATACACACTAAATATGTTAAAGGAAAAAAAATTGTTAATATTAATACAAATGTTAATAATAATGGTCAACATAAAAATAAAATAAAA
>Ga0206125_10001447_pt1 | contig 27824 bp, 19 predicted proteins | sample Helgoland_Spring_4_FD_148598 | JGI IMG/M metagenome (GOLD analysis project Ga0206125, IMG submission 148598) | Pelagic subsurface seawater microbial communities from Kabeltonne, Helgoland, North Sea - Helgoland_Spring_Bloom_20160331_1 | ecosystem: Environmental > Aquatic > Marine > Epipelagic ... | reverse complement strand
AAAAAACTGGCAACGATTGAACTCAATGCTGTTACCGACAATCCCATAATTTTAAGTGATAGCGAAATAATTTCGGGAGGTAATTTTCACGGACAACCCTTGGCAATAGCCTTGGATTATGTTTCTGTTGCTGCTTCTGAGCTGGGCAATATTTCTGATCGCCGTTGTTATCTTTTATTGGAAGGTAAATATGGATTGCCCCGATTGCTAACTGAAAAAGGGGGAGTGAATTCTGGTTATATGATTCCCCAATATACAACAGCAGCATTAGTAACCGAAAACAAATCGCTTTGTTTTCCTCCATCAGCTGATAGTGTACCCACTTCTTTAGGCCAAGAAGACCATGTTTCTATGGGCAGTATTTCAGGGCGAAAATTCAATCAAATTTTAGGCAACTTAGAGAGGATCCTTGCCATAGAGTTAATGTATGCTGCACAGGCATTAGAGTTTCGAGGTTCACACAAATGCTCTTCAATAATAAAAAAAAATCATCGCTTGATTCGTTCGAAAATCCCAAAATTAGAAGAAGATCGATTACTAAAAAACGACATCAATTCGATGATTAAAATGGTCACTAATCAATCTTTTTCTGTAAACTAATGGTTCCAAAAACAACTGTATTTATGAGTGAAATTCTTCAGGGGATTCCTCAGAAATTACCCCGAGAATACATTGCCCCTAAAAACATTAATCGAGCTCCAAAAAGAAAAGACAGTCTTTCTAAACAAGAAAAACAATTGGCTATTCGAAATGGACTACGCTATTTCCCTGAACATTGGCATTCGGTTTTGTCCAAAGAATTTGCTCAAGAACTTCTTAATTATGGAAGGATTTACATGTTCCGTTTTAAGCCCTCTTATGCCATTTATGCACGCCCAATCTCAGAATATCCTGCTCAGTCGACACAGGCTGCAGGAATTATGTTGATGATTCAAAACAACCTCAATCCTGATGTCGCTCAACATCCGGAAGAATTAATAACGTATGGGGGTAATGGAGCTGTTTTTCAAAATTGGGCACAGTATTTAATTACCATGCAATACTTGGCGCAAATGACAGACCATCAAACCCTACACCTCTATTCTGGTCACCCTATGGGCTTATTTCCTTCCACAAAAGAATCCCCTCGAGTTGTTGTTACTAACGGGTTAATGATTCCTAATTATTCAAACCCAAATTCTTGGGAGAAATTTAATGCCCTTGGGGTTACCCAATACGGTCAAATGACTGCTGGTTCATTTATGTACATTGGACCTCAAGGAATTGTTCATGGCACTGCCATTACTCTACTAAACGCTTTTCGAATGATTTTAAGTCCTAAAGAAACTGTTGCTGGAAAGGTCTTTCTAACTGCTGGTTTAGGTGGAATGAGCGGAGCCCAACCCAAAGCAGGTAACATCTGTGGATGCATTACGGTATGTGCAGAGGTAAATCCCAAAGCAGCAGTCAAAAGACATGAACAAGGCTGGGTAGATGAATTGATTTACGATTTGCCTTCTTTAGTTAGTCGCATTGAAACGGCACAAAAAAACAAGGAAGTTGTTTCCATAGCTTTCATCGGAAATGTTGTGGATGTATGGGAATATTTTGATCAAAAAAACATACATGTCCATTTAGGGTCGGATCAAACTTCGCTTCACATTCCATGGACAGGGGGGTACTATCCTGTTGGAATGTCTTATGATGAATCAAATCAAATGCTTCAACAGAATCCAAAATTGTTTAAAGAACATGTACAAAAATCGTTGAGGCGACATGCTGCTGCTATTCAAAAACACACCGAAAAAGGAACTTATTTTTTTGATTATGGCAATGCCTTTTTACTTGAAGCTTCTCGAGCTGGAGCTCCTATTCTGGCAAAAAATAAAATTGATTTTAAATATCCCTCTTATGTACAAGATATTCTTGGGCCACTTTGTTTTGACTATGGTTTTGGACCTTTTCGATGGGTATGTGTTTCCGGAAAAGCAGAAGATTTAGACAAAACAGATTCCATTGCTCTTAAGGTAATGCGAGAAATTAAAAAAACAGCTCCCCCAGAAATTCAATTACAAATACAAGACAACATTAGATGGATTAAAGAAGCAAAAAAAAATAACTTAGTTGTTGGTTCTCAAGCTCGCATCTTATATGCAGATGCGGAAGGGCGCATAAAAATAGCCCAGGGATTTAATACCTCCATTGCAAAAAATGAAATCGGCCCAATCGTTTTGGGAAGAGATCATCATGATGTAAGTGGAACAGATTCTCCTTATCGAGAAACTTCTAACATTTATGATGGCAGTAAATTTACTGCAGACATGGCAATTCATAATGTGATAGGAGACAGTTTTAGAGGTGCGACTTGGGTATCAATACACAATGGAGGTGGAGTTGGTTGGGGTGAGGTTATCAACGGTGGCTTTGGAATGTTACTCGACGGTAGTCATGAAGCATCTGAACGACTTAAAAACATGTTGTTCTTCGATGTAAACAATGGAGTTGCTCGCCGAAGTTGGGCTCGAAACAAAGAGGCTGTTTTTGCAATTAAAAGAGAAATGGAACGAACCCCCAATTTAAAAGTTACATTGCCAAATCTGGTGGATGATTCAATTATTAATCAACTTTTTTAGATGAATATCCTTTTTAAAAACATCAAAGAATTAATTCAAGTTCGAGAAAAATCAGAGATTTTTATTTCGGGAAAAGCAATGAAAACTTTACCTAGCATTCAAAATGCATATTTACTCATAAAAAAGGGAGTCATCGCAGCTTATGGTCCAATGAACGAATGCCCAGAATATGAGGTTGATGAAATAGTTGACTCAACAGGAAAAATGATTTTACCCTCTTGGTGTGATTCACATACGCATTTGGTTTATGCTGGTAATCGGGAGGGAGAATTCGAAGATCGAATCAAAGGATTTAGTTATCAAGAAATTACAGAAATGGGTGGTGGAATTCTAAATTCTGCTAAAGTTTTAGAAAACACATCTTTAGAAGATTTATATCTTCAAAGCAAAGTAAGACTTGAAGAAGTAATGCGTCTTGGGACAGGAGCTATTGAAATAAAGTCGGGCTATGGTTTAACCCCCAAATCTGAATTAAAAATGTTAAGAGTCATCAAACGGTTACAAAATGAGTTTCCCATAACTATCCAAGCTACATTCTTAGCAGCTCATGCGGTTCCAGAGACCCATAAATCGAATAAGGAGTTGTTTCTCAAAACAATGTTAGAAGAAACTTTACCTATTATCAAAGCAGAAAACTTAGCTTCTGCAGTTGATGTTTTTTGTGAAACTGGCTATTTTACTACTGAAGATACTGCCTATGTTTTAGAAACTGCCCAAGATTATGGTCTTAAACCTAAAATACATGTAAACCAATTTAACGCAATAGGAGGAGTTGGCATTGGAGTTTATTACAATGCCCTTTCGGTAGATCATTTGGAGCTTATACGTGATGAGGACTTAGCTGTTTTAAAAGGAAGCAAAACCATGCCAGTTGCTTTACCAGGTTGTTCCTTTTTCTTAGAAATTCCGTATACCCCAGCCCGAAAAATAATAGATGCAGGACTTCCCTTGGCTTTAGCTTCGGATTACAATCCTGGATCTGCTCCGTCTGGAAACATGAATTTTATTGTTTCAACAGCATGTATAAAAATGAAAATGACACCTCAAGAGGCTATCAATGCAGCAACAATCAATGGAGCTTTTGCAATGGGTGTAGAACAAGAATTAGGGTCAATAACTGTAGGTAAAAAGGCTAACTTAATTTTAACAAAACCCGTTCATTCGCTGACCGAGCTTCCCTATTGCTTTGGATCAAATTTGATTGAAAAAGTTTATGTCAACGGAAAAGTAGTTAAGAATTAAATTATGAATGCAATCGATCTAGACATTTATAACTTGAATTATGATTCTCCCAAAAAAGAATTGTGGAAAGGTCGAACATCTGCATCAAAACTCAATGTTCAATATTGGAGTCAACAGATCGAATGCATCAATTTACAAAACGATTTAACCGAAGTCGAAAAACCTGATTTTGCAATAATCGGATATGCATGTGATGAAGGGGTAAGAAGAAATCAAGGTCGGGTTGGTGCTAAAAATGGTCCCGAAGCTATTCGAAAACAACTCAGTCGTCTTGCCTTTAATCATCCCCCAAAAAGAATAATTGACATAGGAAATATTAGGGATGTTAATCAGGATATGGAAAAAAGTCAAGCTGCACTTTCATTAGTTACAGAACAGCTGCTTACTCAAAACATATTTCCAATCGTATTGGGAGGTGGACATGATGTTGCCTATGGGCATTTTACAGGGATTGAACGGGCTGTCCAAAAAAGAGGAATTAATTCCATAGGAATCATCAACTTCGACGCACATTTCGATTTACGCCCACTAAAAGAACTTCCCAATTCTGGGACTCCATTTTACCAAATTCTCAACGAATATGAAAACAGAACAGAATACTTTGCCCTAGGCATTCAATCTGTTTCAAACAGCCCTGAATTATTTAAGATTGCCAAAGAGAAAGGGGTTAAATACCTATTGAATGATATTTGTGAATTAACCTCCATCGAGGAAGTAAAAAATCAATTAAATTCATTTGTTCAACAGCACGATTACCTTTATTTAACTATTGATTTGGATGGGTTTTCTTCAGCTTATGCACCAGGGGTTAGTGCTCCTTCTCCTGTTGGATTTTCCCCTTCTTTTATTTTCAAGGTTTTAAAGTATCTTTTCAAAACCCAAAAAGTTGTTGCACTAGATTTAGCAGAATTGAACCCCAAATATGACCAAGATGCTAACACCGCTCGATTAGCTGCTCACCTTTTAAATGCCGTGGTAGAAATGAAAAAATTTAATCAATAAGTTATCTAATTCACTAGAATTCGGGCTATATTGGAGGAGTTATTTAAAAATAAAATATGATTAATAAAAGACAACTTTTATCCGAACGTCCTAAAGGAATGCCAAACGAATCAACTTGGAGTTTTGTAGAAGAAACAGTAGCTCCACTCAAGGAAGGCGAAATTCTCGTAGAACAAAGTCATGTTTCTCTTGACCCAGCGATGCGAGGTTGGATGAACGACAACCGATCGTATATACCTCCAGTAGGAATAGGAGAAGTTATGAGAGCTGGGAGTGTTGGAAAAGTTATAGAAACAAAAGGAGATACTAAATTCAAAGTCGGAGATTATGTAAGTGGCTGGGGTGGAGTACAACAGTATTATGTAGGAGATGGAAATGGTTTTGTACAAGTCGACCCCAATTGGGCTGATATTACTAAATATTTAGGTGTTTTGGGAATGCCTGGAATGACAGCATATTTTGGAATTCTAGAAGTTGGTGAGATTAAAGAAGGTAATGTTGTTTTAGTTTCAGGCGGAGCTGGAGCAGTTGGTTCTGTTGTAGGTCAAATTGCAAAAATAAAAGGCTGTCGTGTAATTGGTATTGCTGGTGGTCCTGAAAAATGTGCTCATATGACCGAAGAACTTGGTTTTGATGGTGCCATAGACTATAAAAATGAAAACGTAATCTCAGGGATCAAACAACATTGCCCAGATGGGATTGATGTTTATTTCGATAATGTTGGTGGGGACATTCTCGATGCAGCTTTAATCTTTATTCGAAAGAATGCGCGTATTGTAATATGTGGAGCCATTTCACAATACAATAATACAACAGCTGTTCAAGGACCTAAAAACTATATGTCTCTTTTGGTTAATCGTGGTTCTATGAAAGGAATGGTGGTGTTGGATTATGTTCCAAAATATAGTGATGCAATGAAAGAAATGTCTCAGTGGATGGCTGAAGGAAAACTCAAAGCTAAAGAAGACGTTTACGAGGGTATTGAAAACTTTAGAGATACATTTTACCGATTATTTAATGGAGATAAAATGGGTAAATTAGTGCTAAAAATAAAGCCATAAGTCTTTATGAAACGCAGAGTATCTGTACAGTATGATATGGAAACCGAGATTATTGGATTCTATGATAAAGATACTGGTGAGCTTGATTTTGAATGGGATGATGCCCAAACCTATGAAGCCATGAACAGAGCTACTGATGCACAACATTTGATTATTCATGAATTGTTTCGATGTAAATATGCTCGCAATGCAAAAACGCGTGGGATTTATCGACGTTACCAAACTTTTATAAAGCGTGCTGCAGGTCTTTCTTAGTGGCGATTATTTCTGTTTCTAGAACCCCCTGAACGGTTTGTTTTTTTCGAACGACTGGAGCTTCCCGAATGTTTACGGTTCCTTTGTGGATTTCTACCCCCTTTTTGTTTTTTTGGATCGGGTTTAATGTTCGGGTCAGGTTCAAACCCTTCTTTTACTTCTGAAGGGATGCGAAGACCCACGAGTTTTTCAATATCTTTTAAGTAATCCTTTTCATCAATGCATACAAGAGAAATTGCTTCTCCCTTCGCTCCTGCTCTTCCTGTTCTTCCAATACGGTGAACGTAATCTTCTGGGATATTAGGTAATTCAAAATTGATGACATGGGGCAATAATGGAATGTCAAGGCCACGAGCCGCAATATCAGTTGCAACTAATATTTCAACCGACCCGTCTTTAAATCCAGCAAGAGCCTTAGTACGGGCTCCTTGACTTTTGTTTCCATGAATTGCTGCTGCTGCAATACCGGTTTTCAACATTTTTTTGACCAGGTTGTTTGCTCCGTGTTTGGTTCGTGTAAAAACCAATACTTGTGTCCACTTTCCTTCCTTAATCAATTTTATGATTAATTCTGCTTTTCTACCTTTATCTACTTTATATACTCTTTGATCGATTGCTTCTACAGTAGTGTTTTCTGGGGTTGCTTCTACCAATACAGGTTGGTGTAAAATTCCTTGAGCAAGGGCTTTAATTTCTTTTGAAAAAGTTGCCGAAAATAAGAGGTTTTGTCTTCTTTTGGATAACAAATTCATGATTTTATTGATGTCGCGCTGAAAACCCATATCAAGCATACGATCGGCTTCATCGAGAACTAAAATTTCTATTTGTTTTAAGGACAATGCTTTTTGGCTATGGAGATCTAACAAACGCCCTGGGGTTGCTATCAATATATCTACTCCCTTACGTAGGGTTGCAACTTGTGGTTTTTGATTGACTCCTCCAAAAATAACAGTCGAACGAATATCAATATAGGTACTGTATTCTTTTACGTTATCATAGATTTGGGCTGCTAACTCACGAGTAGGAGTTAGTACCAGTGCGCGAACCTTACGGTGTCTATCTGATTTGATTTGGGATAATACTTGTAGTAATGGAAGCGTAAATCCTGCTGTTTTTCCCGTTCCAGTTTGTGCAGAAGCTAAAACATCTTTTCTTTTTAAAATTACTGGAATTGCTTTTTCTTGTATTGGGGAAGGTTCAGTATATCCTTTTTCTTGTATTGCTTTTAAAAGCGATGGCTCTAGGCCGAGATCTTCAAATTTCATAGGGTAAGCTTTTTTTTCGCCCATACGTTTGCGAAGATACAATAACTTTATGGCCCTGCATCAAGTGATCTTTATTAAATATTTGCGATTAAATTAACTCAATCCGGTCATCTAATAATTGAATTAGTTTACGTTTATACAAAAAACCTAAGGCTCTTTTAAATGCTTTTTTGCTCATATTGAGTTGGCCTTTGATGGCTAAGGGTGTACTTTTATCGGTAAGCATTAGATGTCCTTGATTCTTTAGAGCGTCCATGACAACATCACAATCCAAATCAATTACATTTAAAAAACCCTGTGGTCGAAGGGATACATCAATTTTTCCATCCTCACGAATGTTTTTGATGTAGCCTTTTATATCCTTATTTCTTCCCAATGGCTGGAAGACTTCGCTGCGAAACAAAAGACCTTCAAATTCATCGTCAATCAATACTACATATCCGAGGTCAGTTACGCGTTGAATAGTGAGTACTACCTGATCTCCTATTTTATAATCCATAATAATGGGCTAAATTAGATATAGCGCAAGATAAGTTTTTTTGAAGGGTTAAATATCTTCCTACTGGATTAGTTTTTTTGAAAAAGTCTTTGAATTACTTCAAAAGCAGCTTCTGCCATTCGATTCCCTTTATTATCTAAAAGAGGGTTTACCTCGGTTACTTCGAGACCAATCACCTTTTTTGATTCCATGGCTTTTTGAATTATCGCTACGACTTCGTCAACATCAAAACCCTTAGAAACTGGTGTTCCTGTTCCTTTTGAAATCAAATCGCAATCCATACTGTCAACATCAAAGGAAATATAAATCATATCGACATCCCTCAGGCGTTCCAAAGTTTCATTTACACAGAGTTCCAGCCCACGATATCGAATTTCGTGGACAGAATAATTTTTAATATTATTCTCTTTGATGACCTTATCTTCAGGTTCTTCTGTGTTTCGAACCCCAAAATACACAAGATGTTTTGAAATTACTTTGGGGGTGTCTCCACCTACTTTTTTGAGATTTTCCCACAGGGCAAGGGTCTCTTGATTCATTTCATTTATGGCTAGGTTTTGATTATTAAAACCAAGGGCTGCTGCTAATGGCATTCCATGCACATTCCCAGAGGGAGTACTTAGAGGAGAATGAAGATCGGCATGTGCATCAATCCATAAAACTCCAATTGTTTTATCAGGATAAGCTTTTTGAATCCCAGCTAGAGATCCAAAAGCTGAGGAATGATCTCCCGAAAGGATTAGGGGAAATTGATCTTGCTCTAAAATTTTACTTACTGAATTACATACCCGTTGACATTGTTCCAAAACAAAGCCAAGTCGATGTTTAATTTCAAAGAATTTTTTATTGTAAATCGTTTCATTGTGAGAAGGGACATCTACAAAAGGGTGTTCGTTAAAAAAACCGTTATTTTGATTGATTGCTGCTATTTCAATTGCATCAATCCCTAAATCTGAACCTCTAGTCCCTGCTCCAATATCGGAACGATTTTTTATGATGGTAATGGGTTTCATATTTACGCTCAAATTTGTTTTCTTCTTTTGATTTCTTTTTGAATGAGTTCCATTTCTCTTGATGTTTGATTCGCAATTGAACTATTTTCCTCAGCTCTTCGAATTAGGTAGGGGACAACTCTTTTAATTGGACCATAAGGTAAATATTTTACAACATTGTATCCTTGATCAGCTAAATTAAATGATATGTTATCACTCATTCCATAAAGATGAGCAAAGCATATTCTCGGGTGGTTTTTAGCAATCTCTTGTGTTTCCATTTGATGCAAGGCCTTAAGGGTACTTTCTTCATTGTGACTTCCTACAAAGACAGCGACATTGCTTAAGTTTTTCAACAACAAGCCTAATGCCCTGTCAAAATTTGTATCTGTTGTTTCTTTTGAAGGACAAACAGGATTGGGTAATTTATTGATTTGGGCATAGGCGGTTTCTTTTTCAATATAAGCTCCTCTGACGAGTTTAATTCCTAATTGATATCCTGTTTTTTTAGCTTTTATTAATAGTGATTTCAAATAGGGTAACCGATTTGAAAGATACATTTGAATGGTTGCATAAACGATGATGTTTTTTTTATTATAGGTTTCCATCAAATCTTCGACCAAGTGATCTAAAGCAGGTTGAATCCAACTTTCTTCTGCATCTACAAGGATTTTTAGATTTCGTTGGACTGCTTTGTCACAACAGATTTGAAATCTTTTTTTTACCCTTTCCCAGGCTTCAATTTCACTTGATGAAAGCTTGATGCTTTCGCTTACTTTTTTGAAAAGTGAAATTGCGCCAAAACCTGTTGGTTTTAGAACTACAAAAGGGGTTCCCAAATTGGGGTCTGAAATTGCTAATATTTTTAAAATTTGATCAAGACTTTTTTCAAAACCAATTTCTGATTTTACCCCCTCTATCGAATAATTTAAGCAGGAATCTACATTGATATTCTTTAATTTTTTGACTACTAATTGAGATTCTTCCAATGTAGTTCCTACACAAAAATGACTGAACATTGTTGATCGAATTAGGCCCTCTGTCGGGGCTCGTAGTTTAAGTAAAATCTGAACAGATAGTCTTCCAATCTTATTCAACAAAGGAGATGCAATTAATCTAAAAAGCCAATAACTCTTCCTGAGTTCTAAATCAGTTTTTGATGCAAAAGCGACTCGAGTATTTTCAAAAATACTATTCATCCATGTAGGGGTAACGGTAATTTGTTGGTGGATTTAGAGTTTCTTTTACCAATTGAGGGGATACCCAGCGTAAAAGATTTTGTTTTGATCCAGCTTTATCATTTGTCCCGGATCCACGGGCACCTCCAAAAGGTTGTTGTCCTACCACAGCTCCACTTGGTTTGTCGTTGATATAGAAATTTCCTGCGCTATTTTCTAAAGCAATACGTGCTTCTTCTATTACAATGCGATCCTTAACCATTATGGCTCCTGTAAGAGCATATTCAGAAGTTGAATCAACCAATTTCAGGGTATCTTCCCATTGTTTATCTTCATATATATATACGGTTACCAAAGGGCCAAATAATTCGCGTTCCATAGTTTCATACTTTGGGTTTGTAGTCACTAAAACTGTAGGATCAATAAAATATCCTTTTGAATCGTCATAAGTTCCTCCAACTAAAACCTCTACATCTGAATCTTTTTTTGCTTGTTCAATCGCCGCACTAAGACGGTCAAAAGATCCTTTATGAATTACTGAAGTCATAAAATTTTTCAATTCTCTGGGAGACCCGAGTGTAATAGTTTTTATATCTCTAACCATCTGATCTAAAATGACTTTTGATTTTGACTTAGGAATGTAAACTCTTGAAGCTGCAGAGCATTTCTGCCCTTGGAATTCAAAGGCTCCGCGAACTATTGCTGTAACAACTTCGGTAACCTCAGCTGAATTATGGACTACGATATAATCTTTCCCTCCAGTTTCCCCAACAATTCTTGGATAGGTTTTGTAGTTGTGAATGTTACTCCCTATTTTTTCCCAAATATTTTTAAATACTTGTGTTGATCCCGTAAAGTGGATTCCGGCAAAATCAGGACTTTTAAGAATGGTGTTGGTTACCATTTCTGGATCTCCATTTATCATATTTATTACTCCTTTAGGTAATCCTGCTTCTTCGAAAACATCCATAATAACTTTTGCAGAAAACATTTGATGGTCACTTGGTTTCCAAACAATAGTATTCCCCATAAGTGCTGGAGCGGCTGAAAGATTTCCTGCAATTGCTGTAAAGTTAAAGGGACTTACTGCGTAGATAAATCCTTCCAATGGACGATAGTGAACATGATTCCAAACTCCTCCAGAAGAGGTAGGTTGGTCTTGATATATTTCCTCAGCAAAACGCACATTGAATCTGAGGAAATCAATAAACTCACAAGCTGCGTCAATTTCTGCTTGGTGCACAGTTTTGGATTGGGCAATCATTGTAGATGCGTTGATGATATAACGATAGGGACCTGCAATCAGTTCGGCTGCTTTTAAGAAAACTGCAGCTCTTGCTGCAAAAGGCATTGTTACCCATGACTTTCTGGCTTCTAATGCTGCAGCAATTGCTTGTTCTACATGTGATTCCGATGCCAAGCTATAGGTTCCCAAAAGCTGCTTGTGGTCGTGAGGAGGATGCATGGTGTTGGTTTGGGAGGAATCTACTTCTTCTCCTCCTATTTTCATCGGGATATGAATTTCTTTAGAAAAAAGGTCATCGTATGTTGCGGTTATTAGGGCACGTTCTGGGGTTTTTGGCGCGTATGACTTTACGGGCTCGTTGATTGGAGTAGGTGATTTTAAAAAACTATTTGACATGATTTTTTGTTTAGTAATTTAGAATTCAAATCAAATGTACATATAAAATTGAGCAAAAAATGTTTGTTGAAACTAATTTTTAAACGGAAAAAAAATCGGGGTGTTTTTTTTGTATTTTTGATAGGCTTCAGAAGCTCCCCACTTTTTATCAGCACTAGCCTCAAGGAGGTTTACTCCACTCACTCGGGTAAGTAAAAAATAGGTGAAAAAAGGCGATATGAGAGCTAAGTATTGAAAGCCTTCAAAGGTGGGGAAAGATATTATTGAAATCCCTGTCCACAAGAGTAATTCTCCTACATAATTTGGATGTCTTGATATAGACCAAAGCCCTGTCGAAATAAATTTGCCGTGATTTTTGGGGTCTCGATTAAATGCTGATTTTTGTCGATCAGCTGTTACTTCAATAAAAAAACCAAAAAACCAAAGCAATGTCCCTAAAATTAAATAAATATCCATGGGTTTTGATTCTGAAGCGAAAGTGGTTATCGCGGGAAGCGTACACATAAACACCCAAAACCCTTGAAGAGTCCAAGCCAACATAAAACGTGTAAAACTGGTTTTAATTTGATTAAACCTACGGTCTTTTCCAGCCTTTTTGATCCTCAGAAACAAAAAAGAACTCAAACGTAGGGCCCAAATCAATATTAGGCTTGCTAAAATTATTGACCGCAAATTTAAAACTTCAGTCAAATGTTGCTGATAAAGTGCAAATAGAACAACAGAAATATAGGTAATCCCTCCTGTTAAATCATAAAAGTGTTCTGTTTTTAAAAAAAATGAAATCAGAAAAACCACAAACTGAATTGCAAAAATTATGACCAAAATTTGAAGGCCTAAACTTACCAGAACTATTGTTTGTTGATCTAAAGTAGTTGCTTTATTTAGAAGAAGACTTAAAAATAATACCGTTATAATTGCAATTAATCGTTTTATAATTTCATTCATATTCTTTTATTAAATATATGTTTTAATCTTCAAATAGTTTTAAAATATAATGATTTAAACATTTATTAATGATTTATCCTTAAAGAAATTAATTGTATTAAACAATTGATTCTTATCTTTCCCCTTTAATCTTAATTTTAAAAAATGAAAAAACTATTATTTATTTGTTTGCTTGTAGGAGGATTTGTTTGGGCTCAAGGACCAAAAAGCACAGGGAAAATTAAATACGATGATAAAGCAGAGCTTATCAAAAAAATGCAAAATGAATATACCAAAAACGATTTTAATTTATTCGAAAGCCTTATGGTTGATACCCTAAGAGCCTATTTAGGCTCAACCGATAAGGTCTCAAAAAGAGATCTGATCAATGGGTTTAAAAGTCATCATCAATTGTATAAAGACATTAATTGGGGGTGGCTCAATTCAGAAACTGCAACTTATGAAGATGGATCTAAGTGGACAATGGTTTGGGCTTCTTGGAAAGGTGAAGGAAACTTTACTGGAACCAAAAACTCCATTCCTGGACATTTTGCTTATCAATGGAAAGGAGATAAAATTGTTACTGCACTTTATTACTTTGATCCCACCAGTTTAAGAAAAGAGATTGCTGCTATGACCTCTCAATCTATTGATTATGGATATGAAGCTACTTATTCAAGTAACTGGAAAATCGGAAATCCGGAGAACATAAAAGTTGTTCTTGATGTACAAAAAGGGGCTGAAAAGAATGACTTTGAAGCTGTAAAAAAGAATATCCATTCCGAAATAATTATTGGAAACGGAGACGGCACTGTGATCAGAGGTATAGAAGCTTTCTCAAATACGTTTGAATCTTTCCTTAAGAACTTTAAAATTTCTGTTAATCCTGCAGTTTGGATTGCCGTTGAAAGCGATGAAGGTGACGAATGGGTTTTGTTATGGACTAATGAAGAGTATACCGATGCAGAAGGAAAAACTAAGAAAATTGCTGCGCAAGAAAGTTTCCAACTTAAGGATGGGAAAATTATTCGTGTAAATCAATTTCAAAAACCGAACAATAATTAGACTTTTTTATATTTTATATCCAATAAAAAAAGCCCTGCAAACGCAGGGCTTTTTCTTTAATTAATATTCTCTTGATTATTGTTTAGGTCCTGTTACTGCTTTAATTCTCATTACAGGGCGCATAGACCACTGAATTGGTGTTAGCTTATCGAAGTCTAAGCCTCCAATTACCCCTTCTCCTGACAAATGCTCCATGACATGCTCAAGAGTATCATAAGAGTCATATGTCATCATAGTGGCTACATCATCTCCTTGAGGAGTTATTTTGGAAGCCGACCCCCATGCCATCATTCCATGTTTAGACATGATTTTTTTGAAGTGAGGGATTACATATTGGTCCATTTCTTTTAGGTGTTTTTGAACCTCATTTGTGTTAGTAAAATTTAAAATTACATATTCAAAATCTCCTCTTGGCTCAATTTCCTGCTCCATTTTATAATAGTATCTTCGATCGGCTTTTAAGCCCGAAAAAGAGCTGTATAAAATTGGTGTTTCAACCCCAACTACATTTTTTGAGTTATTCCACCAAGAACCTTTATTTACAGCTGTTGCAATATCTTTATAAGCATTGACCCATATGTAATTGAATCCATCGGGTTTTGGGTTGGTGCTTTCCAATAAAATCCAGTATTCTAATTCTCCTTTATTTACGGCATCTTGTGCTGTTTTTTTGCTGTAATTGAGTTCGATATTCAAAAATTCATCAATTTTATCCGCAGGAACGTGAACCGGTTGAAACACTACAATTTGTGCAGTTAGTTCAAATGAAAATAAAAGGCTTAGTGTAAAAATTAAATTTTTCATTTAGATTAGTTTAAATTAATTAATATTAAATTATGACTGTGGTATTCCGTTTTTACCTTGGTTAGGAGCACAAAAACTGTGCATTATTTTCTCTTCGTTTTTGTTACAAGATGTTTTCTCGAACCATTGAGCTGTTGTTGAACTGGCACTCAATACCAATAAATAAAGATAGTTTTTCATAAAATATAGATAAAAGTTGACATAAATTTAAAAAAATAATTTCATTTTGAAAGTAATATTTATACTTAATACTTTTGAAAAAAAATAGATTTATTAGCTGAACCTTTAAAAGATCTTAAATTTAATTGTGCCTAATCAAATGTATCTGTGAAAAAAATTAAACTTGCTCTCGTTAAACTCCCAATACTTTCCATTACCTTATTTTTTTGAGTTGCATTGCATCGGCTTATCTTCACCCGGGTTCAGAAAAAGAGGGAATAGGGTTTAAATCAGATCACTACTCGTTTACTCATAACTTTTTGAGTGAATTAGGAGAATTAAAAACCAATACGAATCAATCCAATCCTGCAATAATCCTAAAAAAAACACCGCTTCAATGCTGTTATTCAATGGGGGATTGATCCTTATTGGAGTTACTTTGATGTTTTTTTACGTTCAATTCAAGGAAGTGTTTGAAGTTTTAAATGACTCAAAAAAAGCTCAATTTTATGCTCGATTGAGCAAGCCGATTGGATTGTTGGCTGGGGGTTTTTATGCAGGAATTGGTTTTGTTTCTCATGATCTTAATTTTAGTTTACATGTATATTTTGCCAACGGTGCTTTTTTAATTCTGTTTTTGCTTTTTTTCCTTCACACCATGACGGTGTACCACTCCAATTTGTTAAACAACCAATATGTTATGGGTTATTTATCCTTTTGTGTTCTCCTTTTTGTTTATTTGGAGATTCTATTTTTTGGACCTGAAATTGGCCCCGGAAAGATTTTTACGGAAGCAGAATGGATGCTTCAAGTAATTGCTCAAAAGTCCATAGTATTGACTTTTATTATTTCGATTCTCCATCAAGTTTATGGTTTTGATAAACTTCTTCACAAAAACAATTTTTAGTCAACGGGGACTTACTCTTTTAAAAGGTTTTTAAAATTCCACGTTGAGGAGTTGCCCTGTAAGTTGAAGAAGTTGTAGTTCTGCTAATTTAGCATCATACTTTGCTTTATTCTTGTTGGTTTGGGCGTTCATAAGATTGATCTGGGCTTGTCTGAATGAAATTGAAGATATACTCCCTAAACTGAATTGTTCCTTTGATCGATCAAAATTATTTTGGTTGGTTTCTACATTTTTTTCTTGAATACTAAAAACAACTTGTCTGTTTTGATAAATTTCAAGCGCATTCATCAAATCTCTTTCAATTTGTAATTCTAATTGCTGTTTTAAGATTTCTTGATTGTTGAGAGCTATTTTAGCATTTTTGATTCGTACAGAAGATGTTCCACCATCAAAAATATTCCAAGTTAAATTTAAAGATAATCCTAGGTCGAGGTTGGTATTGTTTATACCCGGAAAAAAAGCGCTTGGTGCATTTTGGGCATAATTCCATCCGTAAGATCCCCTCAGGCCTATTTTGGGTAAATAGCCCGATTTGGCTACTTTAATATCGTATTCATTAATCAATAAGTTTTTGTCTTGTTGAAGAAGTGAAACGTTTGTGCTTTTTGAAATCTCCATATAATTGAGTAAATCTTCTTTTGGAGTAAAAATAACACCAGTATCTACTTCAAAAAAAGTATTTAATTCTTGGCCTAAAAGAAAATTTAAGTCTCGTTTAGAGTTTTTAAGCTGTTGTTCGGTATTGATGATGTTAATACTATCATTGGTTGCATCAACCTGAGCATTGAGTACTTCTAACATAGATCCTTGGCCAAATTCAAAAGCATATTGTGCACGTTTAATTCTGGATTTGGAAACTATAAAAGCTTGCCTTAAAACCTCTTTGTTTTCGGTAAGCGTTGCAATATTGTAGTATACACTGAACAATTGTAAAATTGTATTTTCTATGGTTTCACGTGCCTGAAGTTCGGTTAAATTATATTGTTCCTTTAGCTTTTTGTAATTAAAAACTCGACCAAGACCGTCAAATAAGTTGTAATTTAAATTAATAGATGCACCATAATTTCTACTTTCTGCCCCTAGTAATTCATTGTTTGGTGCAGGGACTTTAAAGCCCGTAGCGGGATCTTCTATGAATTGCTCGGGAAATTCTGTTGTTCTATCTCCATTGTTATAATTTGCGTTACTTATTCCTGAAAGGATTGGAAGGTAACCTGAATTCAACAAACTTTTATTATTTGAAGCAATATTAACCGTATTCTTGGCTAATAAGATGCCATGATTTTTTTCTAAAACCAGTGAAATTGCATCATCCTTGGTTAATCGTGTTTCTTGAGCGTAAGCTCCATTGAAAACTCCTGCTAAAAATAGAAAGTATAAAATTATATTTTTCATTTACAAAGAGGGTGTCTTTTTTAACATAAGATCATTTATGTAAGTTTTGTTCTTCTGAATTTGACATATATTTATTTTCAGCTTGTTCAATAACTGCTCGTTCAACTTTTTCTTTTGCAATTATTTGACCCGTTAAGATCCATTTTAAACCTACTTTAAGTTGATTGCTAAAAGACAAAAACATTGGCAATACCAAAAGGGTTAGTAAGGTTGCAAACCCTATTCCATAAGCAACAGAGATCGCCATCGGTTTTAGAAACTGAGCTTGTAAACTCTTTTCAAAAATAAGAGGTGTTAATCCTGCAATAGTAGTAATTGAAGTTAAAAAAATTGCTCTGAAACGAGATTTCCCTGCCTCATATAAGGCATCATCAAATATCATCCCGTCTTTCAAGTTACCGTTGAACCTTCCAATAAAAACAAGTCCATCATTTACCATGATTCCTATTAGAGCAATTATTCCCAATAAAGACAAAACATTAACCGAGAAACCATGAATCCAATGTCCCCAGAAAACTGCAGTTAAACTCAAGGGAACAAGGAGAATTAAAAGAACGGGTTGACTGTAACTTCTAAAAGCAAAAGCGATGGTAATATAAATCAAAGCTAGAATAGACAATCCTGCTAGGCGCAATGAATCGAGGAGTTTTTGTACCTCGCGATTTTGTCCTTCAAATGAAGGGCTAACAGAAGGGTATTTAGATAATATTTTGGGTAAAACAACCGTTTTCAAATCGTTCATGACATCAGTTGAACTGGTTGTTTTTTGATCTTTAATATCTGCAGAAATTTGAATTTCTCTCCTTCCGTCTAAATGATTAATCGCTACTTCACCTCTAGCAATACTATAATTTGCAATTTCTGTTAAGGGTACTCGATTTCCTGTGGGGGTTAATATTCGCATTTGATCCAAATCATTTATGGAGGATCGATTTTGACGATCGTATCGAACCCAGATCCTAATCTCATCTTGATTTCTTTGAAATCGTTGCGCTTCGACTCCAAAAAATCCTGCCCTCACCTGACTCATTACAGAACGATAATCTAAGCCTAAGAGGTATGCATTATCTTTCAATTCTAACTGAATTTCTTTTATTCCTAATGGATCATTGTCTGTTATGTCTTTTAGGGTAGAATTGTTTTCTAAGATTGTTCTGAGTTCTTTTTTTGCAGCTTTTAATTCTTGTATGTTATCCCCCAATAGGGAAACCGATACTGGTGAGCCTCCAAAATTTCCTCCTGATCCAAAAACAAGGCTTTCAACTCCAATTATATTTCCTACACTCTCTTGAATTCGATTAGCTACAATAGTTGAACTCAAATTAGTAGGGCGATTTTCTCCAGGAAGCAGGTTGATTATTAAACTTCCCTTTGAGGAACCTGGACCAATATTTTTAACTATGTTTTGAAAGAGTATCTTGTCCGTCCCGGAAAGGAATTTACTGGTTAATTCTTGATTTACTTGTTTTGCTTTTCGTTCGATTGTGTTGATGATTGAATCGGTTATGCGCTCGTTGGTCCCGTTAGGCATTTGTAAATTTATGGATACTCGGTCGCTGGCAATTTGTGGAAAAAAAGATGTTCTGATAATTCCTCCACCTACAGACCCAAATGATAAAATGAGGCAGCCCAAGAAAATAGAAAACACCAATATTCTGTTTTTTAAAGAAAAACTTAGAATGGGCGAATATATTCGGTCTCGCATCCAGTTCATTAGGTTATCCCCAAAAGTGTTGATGTATCTTAATTTAAAAAATATTTTAGCTAGTAGTTTTTTAGGATTTTGATCTTGAGGCTTTAGGGCTTTAGAGTGGGCTAAATGAACAGGCAAAATAATCAGTGCTTCAACTAGAGAAAAAAGCAAGGTAATGATTACTACAACCGATACTTCACCAAAAAAATCACCTATTGTACTGTCTAAAAACAGGAAAAGCGAAAATGCTAAAATAGTGGTTACAATGGCAGACAAGATTGGTGGTATTACCTCAAGAGTTCCATCAATTGATGCTTGTACAGGAGATTTTCCTTTTTCGTAATGCTGATAAATATTTTCGGCAATTACAATCCCATCGTCTACAAGAATACCAATTACGATAATCATACCAAAAAGAGAAAGGACATTTATGGTTACATCAAAATATCCCGCAAAAATAAACATCCCTAAAAAAGAAATGGGTAATCCAAAAGCAACCCAAAATGCCAAACGAGTGTTTAGGAATAAGGATAAAAAAATTAATACCAAAAACACTCCTATGAGGGCATTTTCTGACAGCAATTGTGTTCTTTGAGTTAGTGTAATCGATTGATCATTTAAAACATTCAGTTTTACATTTTCTTGTTTTTGATTGAAGTCTTCGATATAGGCTTTGATTTTCTCTGCAGACGATATAAGATCCTCAGAATTGGTGCTGTTTATGGTAAAGTTTACGGAAATATTTTCGTTAAAAAAAGATTGATTGGGTGTTTCTGAAAAGCGATCCCTAATAATAGCGACGTCTTTAAGTCTAATCGTAGTTCCTTGATTATCTGCTCTTATAATTAAGTTTGCCAATTCATTTGCATAATATTTTTTGTTATTGGCACGAATTAAAAAGTCTTCTGATCTAGTTTTTATTGTTCCTCCAGTTATCAAAAGATTTGAATTTGCAACTGCTTGTGTTATTTGACTGAATGTTAGGTTATATGCCAATAAATTTTCCTCAATCACTGCGATTTCTATTTCTTCTTCTGGATAGCCCGAAATATTAATTTGTGATATTCCGTCTATTGCTCGAATATCATTTTCAACTTGTCTCCCTATTTGTTTAAGTGTAGCTAGAGGGATTCCTTCCCCACTAATAGCAAAACTAATAGTAGGTCTTATTTGTTCTTGCTTTGAAACAACCAGAGGTTCCATTCCTATTGGATATGATGGAACTCGGTCAACCGCATTTTTAACTTGAAGAAGCATAAAATCAACATCACGCCCTTTTTCGATTTCTATATTGATTACTCCGCTGTTTTCTAGAGAAGTAGAAGTTACCCGTTCAACACCTTCTAGCCCCTTTAGATTATCTTCTATTTTAAGAACAACTCCCTCCTCTATTTCTTTTGGAGATGAACCAGGATAGATTACATTGACTTTTATAATCTTAGAGTCTGTCAAAGGAAAAAAGGAAGACTTGAGTAAAGATGCTCCTACAAACCCAAAAATAATTACTGCAATAATAATTACATTTACTGCAACATGATATTTAATAAAATATTGGATTAATTTTCTCATTCTTTATACTTCTGACCCTATAATTTATTCAAAAATTTGAACTAACATTCCTGAATATGCCCCAATAACCGGTTTGGCCAGAAGAGTTGTTCCATTCGGTATACCTTTTAACACAACTTTTTTATCTGAAAAAAAGACAGGTTCAACAGCAATAAGTTTTAACATTGAATCTTGTATTGTATAAAGTTGATTCCCCTCTAACAATAAGCTGCGGTCAATTTCAAAAGCGTTTGGTTGATCCCTTGCTTTTAGTTGGGCTTCTAGGAACTGACCTTCTTTCAAATTTGAATCTTGAACTGCAATGAATACTTTAATTGTTTGAGAGTTTTGGTCTACTTTTCCATTTATACGTATTATCTTCCCTGAAAAAGATTTTGATTTATCTAAGTTTTTCAAAACTACTTCTTGACCAATGCTCAATAAATCAGCATAAATTTTACTGACTGAAACCTCAAGTTCATATTCGCTAGGATCAATAAACTCACCCAATTTTTGACCTACTCGAACCAATGTACCCTCAGTAACTTGAACATCTGTGAGGATTCCTTTATACGGAGTTTTGATTTGATATTTTGATAATCGTTCTTCTAAGTTTTTTATCGAATAGTAGGATGAGGTTATTCCTCTGCCTGAAATAAAATATGCTTCTTTTTCTGACATCTTTGGCAAATTTGCTATTGGTTTTTCAATTTCAAATTTTCTTAAATAATCCTTCCACTTGGGATAAAGTTGAGGATAATCTAATCTTAGATCAGGCATTATTGCAATTAATAGATTATAAAGATTACTTTTAGCAGCAATAACTGATGATCTAAATTCACGATCATTAATTGTTATAATTGCTTCTCCTTTTTTATATTCTTGACCCGTTTTAAAGAGTTTTGATTTCCCTTGGAAAACACCTTGGACTTCGGAAAATAATACAAGTCGTCTTTTTGCAGTCAATACCCCGTTAGCAGGAATTATAATGGGTATACTCGTATTGGTAACTTCCATTCCAAAAACTTTTTTGATTGTTTTTTCGGAAATCGGTTTATTTGTTCTTTTACTGTCAATTATTGATTTTGCTCCCAAGAAAGAAGCAATAAGTATTAGAATCCCTAAAAGAGATAAAACTATTCTTCGCATTTAATACAATTTAGAAATACGGTTTTAATCACTATATTTTAATAGATAAATTTAATAGAATCTATTGATAAATTCAACACTATTCTTAGTTAATATTTAAATAAAAATCCTTTTTAAATTATTCTTACCTTTGGATAGACTAGTAAAAGTCAATTAAATTGGAAGGCTATTATATTTATATTGTATGAATAAGAAAAGTTTTAGCTCATATAAAAAAATAGGTTTTCTGTTTTTATTCATTTCTAATATTACTTTTGCTCAATTTTCAAGTATTACTGCATCCAGTATTGATAACGACAACTTGAAAATTGACTTGACTTTTGATCAAGAAATTTATTCTAATTCTACCTGTAGTACGCTTACCTGTATAGAGGTTACAGATTTTATTTTGAGTTTGAGTGGTGGTAATGCTACTTTGGCCTCAAACCTCCCCATTACCATTACAAAACTTGGTAATTATAACTTTACCGATCAATGGAACAACCCCCCTATAGAGCCTAACAATTCTGGAGGAAATGAAGATTGGGCTCAACATGTCTCTACTGGACTTTTAAATGATTTAAACGAAAACACTAATAATTTAAATGGAGTACTTGAAATTATTGACCCAAATCAACGAGCAATTCCTGGTTACACATATATAACCTCGTATCCTATAGGTTTATCTTGTGCACATTCATATTATAGATCAACTACCGCTGACAGTTGGTCTGCCGAAAAGTTAAAAGCACAAAATGCTGGTGGGGATCTTTTAGTTTACAATTCTCCTGAAGAATTCAACTACATGGTCCCTGGATTTAATGATAATACAACTGGAGTGGGTAATACTTGGATAGGTCTTTCTCAAAACCGAACGGCTCCAGATTATTTGGAAAGAGGTACACCAGCACTCCAAGTTTTTCCTTACACTAACGGGGGTTGGTACTGGGATGACGGCACCGCAATGGATAACAGTGCTGCTCCCTTAAAATATCAAATTACAATTGCATTGAATGGTGTTCCGAATGGTGATGAATTGGTAAGTATTAATCCAATAACATCACCTGTTTCAATATTTAATTGTGCTGGGGTTTCTGCAAATAGTCAAATCAATGGAGCTAATCAGGTGTATTTAAACGACAAACTTGCTCCTTTTATTACTAGTACAACGATTTCAGATGACAATACTTCTATTCGTGTAGTTTTCAACGAAAACATTTTTACCAACGCTTCATCCAATCCAATTTTAACAACAGATTTTACCCTTGCTCTTGTTCAAAACGGGAGTGCTGCAAATCTAACGTCAATAAACCCTTCGGTTGTAGCTAACTATGGAAATGTATTTGATTTATTGCTTCCAATGAATGGATTACCTATTACAGGAAAAGAAGTTTTAACCGTTATTCCAAGTTCTTCGACAAGTATTTTTGATGCTGCAAGCAATACAGCTTCTTCGGTTCAGTCCAATAATTCCGTTACTTTTAATCCCCCAAAAACTGGTCCTGTATATTTAAGTAATATTTATAAAACTTCTGTTGTTTCAGGAACTATAGATGTTAATTCAGAATCTTTTTTATGCAACGAAGTCTCAATAAATGATTACAATCAAATTTACCACGACGGAACCATTTTGGAGCCTGAGGTTGGAAATAGAGTGATTTACAATATGAATTATTCTTACCCCTCCATTCTTGTGGACGGATTTGATTTTTCTTATTTTCATCTAAGGGATTACAATAAAATTCTCGAAATCAGAAAATCTGATGGTCTAATTGTGGCAAAGTATTCCTGCAATTAAACTTCCTTTTTTTTCGAAAGAAAAATTTTCAAACCTTTGAGAAATTCTGTTTTCGATCAATTACTAGATCCTCTATTAAATATATAAAGCCATCCTTCTATGGGTTCTTGAGGTATTCCTCCTCTGTTTATGCGATAATAATATGGGCCTGTTGGTAATGGATTTCCTGTTCTTATATTGGTCCCTTTCCAATCGTTCTTATAATTTGGACTGTAATACACTTCACTCCCATCTGGACTGTACACCTTTACCGAAGTATATGGATTTTCGTCTATGTTGATAATCATCCATGTTGACTCCAATCCGGGCTGGTTTGGGGTTAGTACAGTTGAAACAATCACTCGCTCATCTGGGAATCCATCGTTGTTCTTATCTGGATCTGCATTATCTCCTATTCCATCCCCGTCTGTGTCCTTAGATTCTGATGGATCTAATGGAAAGGCATCTCTGTCGTTCCAAACCCCATCGTTGTCTGAATCAAAATCTTGATTGTCTCCTATTCCATCTCCATCAGTATCGGCACATTCATTCTCGTTGAATGGGAACAGATCATCACTATCCAAACATCCGTCGTTGTCATCATCATTATCCAAACAATCTGGCTCAAAATCACCGTCATAATCTTCGGGAGTGGATCTAGCATCCAAAGGATCTGAATTACATTCATATTCATCACTGTCCAAATATCCGTCTCCATCATCTTCAGTGTCTTGGTTGTTACCTATACCATCGTTGTCAGTATCAAACCACTCCAGTGAGTTTAATGGAAATGCATCTTCTGTATCCAAGTATTGGTCGTTGTCATCATCTAAATCTTCATTATTTCCTATACCGTCATAATCGGTGTCCAACCATTCTTTAGGATTTAATGGAAACTGATCTTCAGCGTCTAAATAGTTGTCGTTGTCATCATCTGTGTCTGCATTGTTCCCTATGCCATCATTATCTGTATCGAGCCATTCAGTCTGATCTAAAGGGAAGACGTCTGAATCATCTGGATATCCATCTCCATCAGAATCTAAATCACAAACATCGCCTGAGCCGTCTTGATCAGTGTCTTGTTGGTCTGCATTGATAGTTAAAGGACAATTGTCTTGGGTGTCTGGTACGCCATCGTTGTCGTCGTCTAGGTCACATGCATCGCCCTGACCATCACCATCAGTATCAAGCTGATTAGGATTGTAGGTGTTTGGGCAGTTATCGTTTACTCCTGAAATTCCATCGTTGTCGGGATCTTTTTGACTCTCGGCACAACCCTCTGAATCTGCTTGCTCATCTGAAGGGGTGTTAGGGCATTGATCTAGAGGATCATTGACCCCATCGCCATCACTGTCGCCAAATAAATTAACTGTATTGCTTGATTGTGTTGTACTTGCTGTATTAATCCCTGAGGAATCATAAATTGAATTGGCAACTGGAACTACTGTTAAAAGCTCGTTCCCACTTGGGACACCTGTAAAGGGGATGCCTAGGATAAATTGCTTTGAATCTGATAATTGGCTAATGGAGGAAGGGGTTGGCGAGGAGAGTCCTGCAGTTCCTCCAGAAAGAGTAAGTTGAAAGTCGTTTACATCTAATGAACCACTGCCCGACGAGGTGCCATAAACTGACTCACTAAAGGTCACAGAAACTACCGAGTTATCACCAGCTAATTCTGTTGAGATGATTATCGGTAATTCATCAACATCGTTTACTGAAATAGTCAACGCTTTGGCAAAAGTAAACTGTCCATCACTAACCTGTACACGTATACTCAGCGATGGTGTCTGCTCATAGTCAATGAATCCATTGACCAAGAGTTGATCGCCTGAAATGGTAAACAAAGAATTATGCGTATCTCCATTACCGCTAACTAATGTAAAAGTTGGTGTGGAGGAATCCTCATCTGTTGCAAATAAACTTCCAACTAAGGTTCCTATGCTCACCTGCTCATCAACTGAAGAGGACGAGGAAGTTGCTGAACCTCCTTGAAATACAATTGATGAATTTCCAAGCTGGGTAAAAGAATGAATAGTGTATCCACCACTTTGGGTAATTGTACCACCAGTCGCTATTGGGTTTCCATTGTATCTTAAAACTACTATTCCATTTGCACCATTTCCTCCTGAATAATTTGTTCCACCAATTCCACCGTTACCTGAATTTCCTGTTTGATCAGGGGGATTATAATTACCGTATGCTCTACCCGGTCCTCCATCTCCTCCAGCAGCATAAATTATTGCTGAACCGCTTATTTCGTTTAAGGTACCTGAACCAGCACCACCAATGTTACCAGCATTTCTACTAGCACCGTTAGTTCCAGCAGAGGATGAACCTCCACCTCCTCCACCATTACCATTTCCGGGAGAGTTACCTATCCATCTTCCTCTACCTCCACTATTTCCTTGTCCTAAGGTACCTGAACCTCCTGGTCTATCTGTGCCACATCCAGAACCTCCACCACCAGAAGCTCCATTTGAACCAGAGGTAGCACAACCTCCACCGCCACCGCCACCAAGAGCAGTGATAGTTGTAATGTTTTGACCTAATAGAGAACTACTTCCTCCATTGCCTCCTGGACTACCTGTACTATTAACTCCTGTTCCACCGACTCCTACAGTTATAGTGAATGTTTCTCCAAAGGTTGAGGTAATGGTTCCCGTTAGGTAACCGCCGGCACCACCACCGCCCCCGCCTTCATTTGAGTTACCGTATCCGCCAGCTCCTCCTCCTCCAACAACAAGATATTCAAGGCTTGATGCACCAGCAAATCCGATATCGGTAATAGGTTCGTTTACATTACTAACTGATAGGGTAAATGCTTTGTAGAAATCAGCTGAACCATCTGATACTTTTAGGTAAATTGAATAGCTGTTCTTTGTTTCATAATCAAAACTGTCGTTGGTTACAAGACTTGTTCCGCTAACATTAAAACTTCCATTGTCATCGTCCCGGGCGTCTCCACTATCGGTCAGACTGAATGTATGAGTGTCAGCAGAGTCTTGATCCACTGCAGTCATAGTCGAAATGATTGACCCTGAATTGATGTTTTCTTGGAAAGACGATTGAATAAGTAAAATATCTGTAGGAGCTTTATTAGCATTAAGCGTAAGCTCAGAAATTGTTTTATTGTTAACCGTTGCAGTTAAATTATTTTGGGTTGTATCTGTGTTTGTGGTTGTTTGTTCTTCCCAATTATTCCCGTCAAATAGTCTTAAATAAAGTCCATTCTCATTCAAGCTATTAAGTTCACTATCTGAGTAAGCTATTTTTATACTTCCCGAAAAAGAAGGGATTGTTTTAGTAAAATAGTAGGACCTATTTATGGAGCTATTAATTGTATTACTTGTTGTTCCTAACTTACTGATTGTATTGTCTACAATGTTAAAATCAACGGTTGGGTTTATTGTTAAACCATCTATATGAATATAGGTGTTCGTTTTTAAAGTAATTTTTTCATTGATGTTAGAGCCAATAAAAACAGTTTGGGCTTTGACAAAAGAACCAATTAATAAAAAAGCGAATAAGAATCTCTTCAAATTATTCATAAAAAATAATTATTAATATAACTGAATTCACCATTAAATAGAAATACGAAAATTTGAATGTGGTTTTTCATTTTAAATTGAATAATCTATTATGGAACACCATGTTTTACTGGTAAAAGGCTCTCATATGAACTCCGCCCCAGCCGCCCAGGAAAAGTTTGACATTGTATGTTCTTCCGTAATGATTTCCATTGACATTTAATGGGTAAACGCTAAAATCAAATTCATAAACTGCGTAAGAACCAGTAATCGATGGTAGACTATTTCCCCATGAATTATTTACTGCAGTCCATGAATTTGTTGGTGCAGATTGAGTGTCTGGTCTAAAATTTACTGTGTTACCACTATTAGTGTGGTAACTAAAATAGAATATAAGAGCTTGAGGATTATTACCTGATTCTCCTCTAACCTCTAGAGCGCCATTATTCCATCTAAAGCTCAAGCCAGGAAGATCTATTTGAGAATCCGCAGCAGCAGTGGCTGAAGATTGCGTCACCATTGATGATCCATATACAGGACCAGAAGTGTCAATAGATGTCCATGAAAGTGTTCCAGAACCGTCAGTCTTAAGCACTTGATTAGCTGTGCCATCAGTGTTTGGTATTGTAATAGCACCTGCTGTAATTGATCCGCTGGTTTCTATATTAGTAATATTGCTGTCACCTAATCGAATTTTGTTAGAGGCATCTACAATAGCATTTGCGCCAATAGCTGTAGCATTAGACAGGTTTGTTGCATTGCCTGAGCCAATACCGGCTTGATTCCCAATAAAAGTATTATTATTTCCATCAACATTATACCATCCAGCTTTATAGCCTAAACCAATATTACTTGAGCCTTTTGTTCTTCTTAATGCATCCCAACCTATTGCAACATTTCTATCTCCACTATAATTTAATTGTAATGCTCTGTAACCCAATCCCACATTATCATTTCCTGTATTTCCGCTTTCTGTCCTGATACTGGATCCAGCTTCTACACCTACCATGGTGTTGTAATTACCCGAATTATTGTTAAGAAGAGAATTTGAGCCAATTGCAACATTACTTTGACCTGAAACGTTATATGTCATTGACCTATCACCTATTGCCAGATTGTTTGATCCTGTTGTGTTTGCATCTAAAGCTT
>Ga0206125_10001445_pt1 | contig 27830 bp, 25 predicted proteins | sample Helgoland_Spring_4_FD_148598 | JGI IMG/M metagenome (GOLD analysis project Ga0206125, IMG submission 148598) | Pelagic subsurface seawater microbial communities from Kabeltonne, Helgoland, North Sea - Helgoland_Spring_Bloom_20160331_1 | ecosystem: Environmental > Aquatic > Marine > Epipelagic ... | reverse complement strand
GCGCGCGGCTCAGCCTTCACCAGCTCGTCTCGGATGGCCGCATCCACCCAGCGCGCATTGAAGAAGTCGTGGCCAAGACCTCGAAGAAGATCGAAGAAGAGATTCTGCAAACTGGCAAGCGTACGGTCATAGACTTGGGCATACCGAACATGTCCAATGCCCTGGTCCGCATGGTCGGCAGGATGAAGTACCGCTCCAGCTATGGACAGAACCTCTTGCAGCACAGCCGCGAGGTAGCCAACCTCTGCGCCACAATGGCTGCAGAGCTCGGATTGGACACCAAAGCCGCAAAACGGGCAGGATTGCTGCACGACATTGGCAAGGTGAGCGACGAGGAAAGCGAATTGCCACACGCATTGTTGGGCATGAAGCTGGCCGAAAAGGCGGGAGAGCGACCTGATGTCCTCAACGCCATTGGTGCCCACCACGACGAAATCGAGATGACGTCCCTGATCTCACCCATCGTTCAGGTGTGCGACGCCATTTCCGGTGCGCGCCCAGGAGCGCGACGCGAAGTTGTAGAGAGCTATATCCAACGTCTCAAGGATTTGGAGAACATTGCTCTAGAGCAACCGGGGGTCACACAGAGCTATGCCATTCAAGCGGGACGTGAACTTCGCGTGATGGTGGAAAGCGAGCAGGTCAACGATGAGATGGCAGAGCAGATTTCCTTCAACATCTCCCAGCGCATCATGAACGAGATGACCTATCCAGGCCAAGTCAAGGTCACGGTGATCCGAGAGACCCGGGCCGTCAGTGTGGCCAAATGAGTGAAGCCCCAGAAGGCCGACTCGCCAGATCTGTCCGATGGCAGACCATCAACGTCGGCTTTCAGGTGCTCTTTCAACTCGCCTTTATCAAGGCGCTTTCCATTTTCCTCACTGAGGCAGAATGGGGGATTATTGGCATTGCGCTTGGCATTATTGGCATCATTGAAATCTTTGCCCAACTGGGCGTAGGCCCCTCTCTGATCCAACGCAAGGCACTCACTGAAGAGCAGATTTCCGCGGCATTTTGGGTGTCGCTTTTGCTCGGTGTTCTGTTTGGGTTAACCACGTTTTTTACGGCACCGCTCATCGCCCAATTTTACCACCGGGCCGACCTGATTCCGCTGCTTCGCTTTATTGCAATGAGCTTCCCCTTGGCTGGACTTGCACTGGTCCCAAGGGCGATCCTTATCCGCAAGATGGACTTTCGCAGTTTGTTTTGGTCCTCCTTGATCGCCATGCCCATCGGCAATGGATTGATCGGCATCCTGGCTGCCTACAACGGCTGGGGAGTTTACGCTTATGCAGGTGCACTGCTGGCCCAAAACGCTTTGTTGGGCCTCAACTATTGGGTGCGCGCCGGTGTGCGGATTCACAAGCCCGCCTTAACACCCGCCCAGCCCTTGTTCAAGTACGGCGCGTCCAGTACCGTCTTCAACTTCTTGAATTACGCAGCTTCCAGACTCGATGTGCTCGTGCTCGGACGCTTCCTGCCTGAAAGTCGCAATGCGGACCAGGGGATCTACGACCGCTCAAACTACATGATGACATTGCCCATTACGCTCCTGGGCAAGCTCTCCGACAGTGTCCTCTTTAGCAGCATGAGCGAGGTTCAGGAAAACCGTGAACGCCTCAAGGGCATCTTCTTAGGAGGGCTTTACTTCACCGCTTGCCTGGTCTTTCCTGGGGTGGTGCTGCTGGAGTTGTATACCGAAGAATTCGTGTTGGCCCTGCTCGATGAAAAGCTGCTTCCCACCGTCCCGATCATCCGGATACTATACGCAGCTGTGTTGTTGCGCAGCTGGATCAAAGTCTGTGACGCGACGGTGCGGGCCACGGACATCATTGGCCCGGCATCCATTGTCAAGGCCCTGTTTTGTGCGGGCCTGGCTTACTCGGCCTACCTTGGATACAAGCATGGCTTTGAAACCCTCGCATGGGGCGTTGTGGTCTCTACCCTGTTTCAAGCCATCGCCATGCTCGCACTCACGACCCGAAAGCTGAAACTGCGCTGGGGTGCCGTTTTGTCTACCGCCGGCCCTGGCCTGGTCCTTGGCCTGGTCACTTTATGTGCTGCTGGCCCTGCCACATTTCTGCACGATATCCACTGGCTCGCACGATTGGGCTTGGGCCTGCTGACGGCGCTCGTTGGCGTGATGATGTGGGCGTGGATGTTCCCGCGCTCATTGCAACATGGGGCCAACAACATCCTCGCTCAAATTGCTGTGCGCATCCCCGTTGCGGCCCTGAAGCAGCGTTGGATACCTGAAGACGATGTCCCCCGCTGAGTAGGGATTAATTTTGCCGGCCCATGCCCGGCTCTTTTCGCCATATCGCGGTTCTCTTTTGCCTGTTCAGTGCCACACTGGCCGGTCGCGCTCAATGGCACAACACCACGCCAGACAGCCTCTTTGTGAAAGGTGCCATCGCTGCTAGTCCGGACAGCCTGTTGCCGCAAACCACCATTCAGGTCAGGTTGGGAGACGTTGCGCTGCTGGCAGGAGACAGCGTTGCCACCACCGTCCACAAGAGCACTTCCCTGTCCGGATGGGCACGCAGCCCTTGGGGCCGGTTACAGTTCGACACTACCCTGCCGAAATACGCGGACTCATGTAGGTTTTGGATGGGCTGCGATACGCTTGGACTCACATTGGCTTGGGCCAAGGACACGGTGCAATGGACATGGAAGCCTGAAGAAAGGGGGTGCTTCCCAGTGGCCACTTCTTCCTCTGTGGACGCGATTTTACAAGACGCGCAACGCTTCCCTTTTGAGTCATCACGCCTCAGCCTGATCAAAAGTTGGCTGGAAGGAAAGTGCACGTCGCCAGAGCAAGTTGGCAGGCTCGCCGCAGCCTTTGATGATGAAGCCCGTCGGCTGGACATCATTCAATCGGCAACCTGTTCTTCCCCCTCCCAGACTTATCTATTGGAGAAGCTTTTCGCATCGCAGCATTACCGTTCCGTTTTTCTTGAATGGGCCCCGTCTCCGCATTAAGAATCGACCGTGTTTATCCTGTGGGTAACTCCCGCGCCATAGCCCTTGAAACCAAAGTCGATTCGGGTTGTTTTGAACTCCAGAGTATCCGACCATGTCCACCACTACGCACACCATCCACAACTTCTCTGCAGGCCCCTGCATTCTCCCGCCGTCCGTACTTGAGCAAGCCTCCGCAGCCGTTCGAGAGCTCGATGGCAACGGCCTTAGTTTGATTGAGATCTCCCACCGCAGCAAGCCTTTTGTGGCGGTGATGGAAGAAGCCCGGGACTTGGTTCGGTCAGAATTGAACCTCCCCGACCATTACGAAGTCCTGTTTTTGCAAGGCGGTGCCAGTCTTGGATTCTTGACAACAGCCATGAACTTTACGCCGACCGATGGCAGCATGGACTATGCCGTAACAGGCACCTGGGCCAAAAAGGCGCTGAAAGAGGCGCGCAAAATGGGCGCTGCCCAGGCCATCACCTCGAGCGAAGACAGCGGATTCAATCACATTCCGGAGCTGCCAGGAACTTCCTCGGCCAGTGCCGTTCACATCACTACAAACAACACGATATACGGCACCCAGTACGCAGGGGACCCTGTGGTGGACAAGCCCATCGTTGCCGATATGTCCTCGGACATCTTCTCGCGCCCCATTGACATCGAGCGGTACGCTTGCATCTATGCCGGTGCTCAGAAAAACATGGGGCCTGCAGGCACTGTCCTCTATATCTACGACAAGCGTCAAGCTGGAAAGACTGGACGCGATTTGCCCAGCTACCTCGATTTGGAGCTTCACGCAGACAAGGACAGCATGTTCAACACCCCACCGGTCTTTGCGATCTACACCAGTATGCTGACCCTGCGTTGGCTGAAAGGCGAAGGTGGTGTGCGCGAAATGCAACAGCGCAATGCGGCCAAGGCCGCCTGTATCTATGGCGAAATTGACCGAAATCCCCTGTTCAATGGTTATGCAGCTTCTGGCTCGCGCAGCGTCATGAACGCCACGTTCACCGCTGCGGACGACGCCCTGACCCCCCTGTTTTTGGACGCCTGCAATGCGGCAGGCATCAACGGAATCAAAGGACACCGTTCAATTGGTGGTTTCCGCGCCTCCATGTACAACGCATTGCCATTGTCCAGTGTCGAAGTGCTCACCGACGTGATGAAAGAATTCGAGCGCACCCACGGCTGACCCTACCCCACCACGATACCCCAAACATGAAAGTTCTCGCTAACGACGGCATTTCTGCCAAGGCCAAAGCACAGCTCCAGGCCGCGGGCGTGCATGTTTCTACTGACCATGTAGAACAGGGCAAACTCATCGACACGATCAACCAAGAAGGCTACGATGGCATTCTCGTGCGCAGTGCCACCAAGGTCCGGAAAGACCTGATTGACGCCTGTCCCAACCTCCGCTTTGTCGGACGTGGAGGCGTGGGCATGGACAACATCGACGTGGACTATGCTCGGGAGCAAGGACGGGTGGTGTTCAATACACCCGCTGCGAGCTCTCAAAGTGTGGCAGAACTGGTGATGGCCCATTTGTTTGCGATGGCGCGCTCTTTGCAGCACAGCTACCAAGCGATGCCACTGCGGGGTGCAGAGGAATTCAAGGTGCTCAAAAAGGAATATGCCAAGGGCATCGAACTCCGCGGCAAGACGCTTGGAATCGTTGGCTTCGGACGCATCGGAACAGCCGTGGCACAATACGCTTTGGGCTGCGGCATGAACGTGATCGGGGTAGACCGTGAAGGCACCTCTCGCTCCGTAAATGTGCAGGTGCCCATGGGGGGCGCAAAGACCCACGATGTTGAGGTTGATATCCCCCTGGTACCGATGGAAGAGATGCTCGCCCAATCCGACGCAGTGACCTTTCACGTTCCTGCCCAATCAGATGGCTCGCCCGTTCTGGATGCAGCGGGTATTGCCGCTATGAAACCGGGAGCGATGCTGGTCAATACGGCCCGTGGAGGCACTGTTGATGAAACGGCTGTGCGTGCAGCGGTCTCAAACGGCCACCTTCGGGGCGCAGCCCTGGATGTTTTTGTGGGAGAGCCCAAGCCAGATGCTGGCCTGCTTTCTGAGTCAGGGCTTGCCTTGACGCCCCATATTGGAGCCGCAACTTTAGAAGCACAAGACCGAATAGGGGACGAATTGGTGGAACGCATTCTCGAATTGCGTTAATTCGAATTCGCTACCGGTACCTTCCGGCGCGCCCGTTCAATGCCAACGAAGCCGCCCCTTCTCTTGATGCCCTTTGCGGGTGTTTTGCCCAGCCGGGATAAAGCCCACCTTGTGGCTACCCGCAGCTATATGAGCTACAGCGATTACGAGCTCAAAGACAAACTATCGCGAAACCCCTACAGTTATCTCCATGTCATCCATCCACAGGGTGATTTGGAATCGAGCCAAGATCTGGGTGCCGTGCGCCAGGCCTACAGCACCTTTGTTGAGAGGGGTTGGCTGGAGCGGGATGAACAAGACCATTACTACATCCTCAGGCAATCCGGGCCTATGGGCAGCTGCACTGGAGTCATCGGGCTGGTCCCGACTTCAGTGGCCAAATCGGGCCGCATCAAAGTGCATGAAGCCACCCTGGCCAACCGCGAAGCGCTCTTTGCCCGATATCTTTCTGAGGTGGGACTCAACGCAGAACCCACACTCCTTGCCTACCCGCCCAATGGCGCAGTTGAGACCGTCATCTCCAAGGTGACCGTTCTTCATGCGGACCTGGATTTCACCACAGCTGACGGAATCAGACATACCCTTTGGCGGCCCAGTCAAGGTGATATGGCCCAGCTAAAGGCAGCTTTTGAAACGGTAGAACACGCCTACATCGCCGATGGCCACCACCGCGTAGCATCGAGCATCAAGATGGCTGAATCCCATCCCAATCGGGGCGCTGCGCACGCCTTCATGGCCTTGCTTGTCTCAGGTGACAGTTTGATGTTCCGAGGCTTTCACCGCACTGTAGAAGTCAAGGACCGCCAGCTCTGTGAAAAGGTGCTCGCGCGACTCCCGCAGCTCAATGGTGCCGTTTGGTCTGATGGCTTCCAAGAACTGCAACCATCAGAGGACTGTATTCGCTTGCGCGGCGCCATATCAGGGACTCTGCACATCAATGAGGCCTTGGCCGCTCAAGGCATCACTGCAGCTGAGTGGTTACAAAGCGAGGTGCTGCAGCCACTGTTCGACATTTCCGAACCTCGGACTGACCGCAGATTGAACTACATCCCCGGAGACCTGGCGCATGATGAGCTCGAAGCGGCGACACGTGATCAAGATCGTTTGGCCTTCATCATGCCCCCGATGACCTTCGAGGGGCTACAAGCGGTTGCCGATGCAGGCCGCCATTTGCCGCCAAAAAGCACCTGGATCGCCCCCAAGTTGCGCAGTGGCATGACCCTCTTTGATTTCGGCTCCACATCCTGACCTTTGCGGCATGGATGGATGGGACATTGCACAGCGTTGGAATGAAGTCAGGGCCGAAGTCCCTGCTGAAGTGCATGTGGTGGCGGTCAGCAAGACAAAGCCCATTACAGCCCTAGAAGAGGCCTATGGGGCCGGAGCGCGGAGCTTTGGCGAGAACCGCGTTCAGGAATTGGTGACCAAGCATGAGGCTTTGACCCACCCCGACTCTGGCAAGCCATCGGACTACCCGAACCTGTCATGGCACCAGATCGGCACCCTTCAGAAGAACAAAGTCAAATACATCGCCCCATTTGTGGGCCTCATACACGCGGTTGATCAAGCGGGCTTGCTGGACGAGATTAACAAGCGTGCGGCATCGAACACAAGGGAAATTTCGGTGCTTCTTCAACTTCACATCGCACAGGAAAGCAGCAAATTCGGACTGTCTGAATCAGAACTGGACGACCTGCTCGCTCGCCTGGAATCGGGCCAATGGCCCAACGTTCAAGTGAAGGGCCTCATGGGCATGGCCACATTTACGGAAGACCACGCTCAAGTGGCGCAGGAGTTTCGAAGCCTGCGAAATCTATACGACCAGCACCGTACCTCTTTTGGCTGGGACACCTTGTCGATGGGCATGAGTGGCGACTGGAAAATTGCTGTGGACAATGGAAGCAATATGGTCCGCATCGGCAGCTCAATATTTGGCCACCGATGACATCCAAGCCGACCCGATGGATGGCCTTCGAGCCTTGGTTGCGCGCATGGCTTATCCTCGCTCCTCTCGTCGCGTGGGGCAGTCACTTTATTGTGCGCAATGCCCGCCTGCGCTTGGCTCAATTGAAGGCCGACAGTTTAGATGTGCCTGAACCCCAAGGAACCTGGGGCTACGCCGCAGCATGCACCGTGGCATTTACGTTGCTCATGCTGGCACTGGCCAGGGTTTGGGTACAGTCGACCCCGATCGAGGACAACGGCGAACAAGCCGCATAGCGCGTTACACAGCCAGTTTTGTCCGCTCTCCGCGCAACGCGGGACGCTTCATAGAAAACCGTTCAAGGTCTACTTCCGGATCGAGGCCCAAGGCCAGTTGTGCCAAAACCCGTCCAATCAGCGGGGCAAACTTGAATCCATGACCACTGAATCCTGCACCGACCACCAGCCCATCTGGAGTGCGGTCCAAAATGAAGTCTCGGTCAGCTGTTCCGCTGTAGAAACAAACGTATCGGCGGGCCACGTCGGCCTCGGCCAATTCAGGGATGTATCGTCCTAAAAACTGCCGGGCTTCCTTCTCGAAATCTGCAGAGACGCGACGGGCATCTCCATCGGGGTGACCCAAGACCCCAGGATGGTGATTGGCCACCTTAATTCGACCGTCCTTGACCGTGGGAATGGCATAAAACCCACTCTCCATATGGCTGAATACGGGCAAGCGCCGCAATCGGTCACCCAATGCGGACGCATCGAAATAGACGAGTTCCTGCCGGGTCACTTCCATGGTGACATCCACCCAGCGCTGGGTCCATGCGCCAGCTGTAAGAATCACCCTGTCGAATTCAGTCTTGGTCCCGGCACAGTCTACGCTATCCGATGAAACTTCCAGCGCTTCACCCCGGAACTCCACGCCATTCGAAGCGAGCCAAACATGCAGCCCTTGAAGAATGACCACAGGATCGAGCACTCCCCCCAGTCGGTCCACTGTTGCCGCTCCCGTATGAAGGCCTGGCCACTCCTCTAAGACAGCACCTTGAGACATGCGGTCCGCCCTTAACCCCAAGCCGCGCAAGGTTCGCCAACTGTCCAAAGCATGCCGATCGCCAGGCTCTTCAATCAACAGCTTGCCTGTAGTGTGCAACAATGGCCGCCCTAGTTTTTGCTCCCAACCCATCCAAAGGTTTCGGCTTCGCGCCGCCATTTGAATCAAGGCTTGATCCTCTCCGTAGTGGACCCTGAAGCTCCTCCCTGTATCCACGGAGGCACCGGGTCCTGTCCCCATGGGATTCGGGTCATAGACAGTGACAGACACCCCCTGTTCCACAAGGTGTGCTGCGGTCATTGCCCCCATGATCCCTCCCCCTATCACGGCCATTCGTTGTTGGGGTTTAGAGGTCGAAAACCCCTTTGATTTGGGCGCCATTCTGGTCATGACGCCTGCTGTTTCTGGCCCACAACTTGATTCCGAACCGCTTCGAGTTCGCGGCCTAAGAAACCGGCAATCTCCCCCATACCTGTGCGCTCTATCCCTTGGCGTTGTTCGGCTTCTGCATTGTAGTTCGTATTGATGTTCACGTCATAAAACCGCAATCGACCTTGTGCATCAGGTGCGGCCTCCATGGCCGCCACCTCCATGCCGGCACTGTGCAAAAACGCCAGGCAACGGTCCAGTTCAGCCGGTCTATGGCCTTCGAGAACCTCAAACTTGGCCCTCCCATCAGCTGGACAAAAAGCACTACCGACTTGACATGCATCTGAGGGACAAAGCTCAAAACCTCCTCCCGCATCTATGCTTACTGTGTAGAGGTGGTTGCCTCCTACGAATTCCAAACGCAGTACACGTCCATCGGCTGGCTGAATGTAGGACTGCAGGACCACCGTGCCGTCCAAGGTGTAGTCGTCAAAGCCTTCAACAATGCGCTCGAGCTCAGCTTGGTTGCGGATCAACTGCACGCCCGTTCCTTTCCCTCCCCGATTGGGTTTGATGATAAAGGGAACGGTCCATTCCGCCGCAGCGCTGCGCAATGCCTTTGCACCTGTCACCGCCACTGTTTTCGGCGTCAGAAGACCATGGGACTGCAACGCGATTGTTTGCTCCACTTTACTCACTTCGAACTCGGTGGCACGCCTGTTATTGACCACCCTTCTACCATGGGCTTCAAGCCAGCCCATCAAACCACGTGTCGCCTCCCAAGCAAAGCGGTGGTCCCGGGTATGGGAACTGGCACTCATGCGGTTGTAAAAAACACCGTTTGGAGGAGGGGCACTCAGGTCGAGGACGAGGTCGTCTATAAACCACTCAACATGGGGCAATCCGCGCTCAGCAAGTGCCAGGCGCAATGGCTCCAACCACGTGTCGTTTTCGTGGATAATGTGAATGACAGGAGCTGAATTGGAACCGAATTGGAATTGTAATGGAGAAAACATGGGGACATAAAAAAGCCCGGCGAAGGCCGGGCAGGATGGTCAAGGAGAAAAAGAAAACGTCAGATTAGCGCATTCTCTTGCATGACGGCAGCCTGCCCGGGTGGGCCGGACAACAACAACAACAGATGCAAAGAATACCGTTCATGACTCCTCAAATATACTTTTATATAATTAATTATACAAATCCCATCAATTTAATATGGATCCACATCGACAATCACCCTGACCGGTTTGTATTGTGACACGAGACGCATTGCCGCGATGTCTTCCAACAGGGCCTCTTTGAATCTTATGGTATCCACCGAACGCTCTACTTTAAGTAGAATATGTCGCTGATATAGGTCGTTAACCCTGGCAATTCCTGGCTCTTCAGGACCGATGACACGCCCGCCGAATCTGCTGCGCAAACGGCCGGCTAAAGCCGCAGCGGCTTCCCGCGTCAAGTGTGGGTCGCGGTGCCGCATGATCAATCGGATCAATCGCACAACCGGAGGATAAGCAAACGACTCCCGCTCCCTGAGTTCCGCCTCTGCCATGGCTTGGGCATCATGGGTGACCACATGCTGAAACACCCAATGCTCAGGATCAAAAGTCTGAATGAGTACTTGCCCCTGCTCACCTCTCCTTCCAGCCCTTCCGGCCACCTGGGTCAACAGCTGGAACGTCCGCTCCAAGGCCCTAAAGTCAGGGAAGTGCAACATGTGGTCCGCCTGTAAAATCCCAACCAGTCCAACACGCTCAAAATCCAATCCTTTGGTCACCATTTGGGTACCCACCAAAACTTGAATCTCCCCCTCTTCAAAGGCCCGAATAATACGTTCATGACCTGTTCTACTGCGCGTCGTATCCAAATCCATACGCTGTACGGTCACCCCTGGAAGGAGCTGACCCACCTCCTCTTCGATCCGCTCTGTCCCCAAGCCTTTGGCCTCTACTTCTTCACTGCCGCAGCGCGGACATGTTTTGGGCTCGCCCTGTCGGTAGCCGCAATAATGACAGTGCAGGTCCCTGAGGTATTTGTGGTAGGTCAAACTGACGTCGCACCGCTCACAATCGGGCACCCAGCCGCAAGTCCGGCATTGATAGACCGGTGCAAAACCCCGCCTATTCTGGAACAAGATGGCCTGTTTACCCGCCTCCAAAGTGGACTTGAGCGCGTCGAGCAATTCCCGGCTAAAGTGACCTTCCATGGCGCGCTGCTTGTGCGCCTTTCTCAAATCGATGAGTCCCACCTCGGGCAATGATGTCCCACCAAAACGTTCCGTAAGCTCAATGTGCGCGGCTTTACCAGCATTCACGGCATGGCGCGCCTCCAAAGAGGGCGTTGCCGACCCCAACACCACCGCAGCCCCGTGCAAACGCCCCAGCATGGCAGCGGCGTCCCTGGCTTGGTAACGTGGTGCAGGATCTTGCTGCTTATAGCTGGCATCATGTTCTTCGTCTACGACGATCAAGCCTAAGTTGGAGAAAGGCAGGAATATGGCACTGCGCGCGCCCACCATGAGCCGGCCTCGGCTTTCCTTGCTCGAGACACGCCGATACGTAGATGTGCGCTCCCTGGGACTGAATCGGCTGTGATAAACCTCCAGACGGTCGCCAAAAAATCGGCGTAACCGAACGATGAGTTGCGTGGTCAGTGCGATTTCGGGCACCAGAAAAAGAGCATCCCTTCCTGATTCGAGTGCGTCGTGAATCAAGTGGGTATAGACCTCTGTTTTTCCTGACCCGGTGATCCCTTCGAGCAACACCAAGGGTGTGGCTTGAAAGGCCTGACGCATCAACCCTAAGGCTTTTTGCTGTGCTGCACTCAACGTCGCCAATGGCTCCACTTCTTGAGAAGTCTGCACCTGCCATGGGTCTTGCTTGAATTGAAAAACAAGCCCTTTTTCCATAAGACGCTTGTAGAGCGAGGAGGTGACCCCTTCCATTTTCGTCAGGGTCGCCAAGGGGACACCGGTCGTGGCCCCTTCCTCTGCGACAAGAGCCATCATTGCCCTGGATTGAGATGGTGCCCGGTTATCGAGGGCATCCAAAGCGTCGTTGAGCCAACGTTCATCCGAAGCTGCTTGCTCCGACAACCTGACCATCGACACCGCCTTTCGACGGGGACTCGCCTTGAGCTCCTCCATGGAGAGCACCCATCCAGACTCCACCAAACGGTGAAGCAATGGGGCGGGGTTCACCACTCCCAATAAGGTCCCTACTTCTTTCAATGACAATCCTCCTCGCAACCGAAGGGCTTCAACGATCTGAAACTCTTTATCGCCCAGCAACTCCTCATCCAGGTCATCGGCATCTGGGGACAGTTCCAATTTGGTCTCACTCGCGAGCCTCATGCCCGAAGGCAAGGCTGCCAGCGCCACTTCACCGGGACCACAACAATAATGCGCTGCAGTCCAGTCCCAGAACTTGAGCGTCTCCTCCGAAAGGAGGGGCTGTTCATCCAAAACCGAGAGATAAGGCTCGGTCGCATGGTCTGGCTTTTGGTGGTGGATCCTCCTGACAACTGCCGTGTGGAGGCGCTTGCCCCTCAAGGGAACAATGATCCGGCACCCTTCTTGCACCGCAGCTTCATCGCCAGCTGGGACCGCATAAGTCAATAACCCGGGAAGGGCCAATGGAAGGATGACATCGACATACATCAGCAAGGGCGAAAGTACCCGAATGCGCAAGATCCTGATCAACTTCCACAAACACGTGAACAGCATCCACACATTTTGGTTCCTATCACATGCATCATTTAAACGAAGGGGATCCAGCACCTGCATTTGAGGCGCTGGATCAAGAAGGGCGTAGCCAAACGCTCCAAGATTATTCAGGTCAGAAACTCGCCTTGTATTTCTATCCCAAGGACAACACCCCAGGCTGCACCAACCAAGCTTGCAGTTTGAGAGATGGAATGGCCGACCTCCAAAAAGCGGGCATCAAAGTTTTAGGTGTGAGCATCAACCATGCCGCTTCCCACAAGAAATTCATCGACAAATTTGAATTGCCTTTTGATCTTTTAGTGGACGAAGACCATGCCCTTCAGGAGCAGTTTGGGGTTTGGGGCCTCAAGAAATTCATGGGCCGCGAGTACGACGGAACACACCGCACCACCTTCTGTATCAACGAAGACGGGGTCATCGTGTCCATCATTAAAAAGCCCAAGGTTAAAGACCACGCCACTGAAGTGCTCGCCGCCTTCACACACGAACGTTGAACAGGCGTTCACAAAAATGCAGGGCAACGTAAATCCCTTACGGACCGCTGCCTCTACTTTGCCTTCGAATCACAGGAAAACAACAGCAACATGGCTGCAGAAAACAAGGACAAGCTCAAAGCACTCCAGCTCACCCTCGACCGCCTCGACAAGACTTACGGTAAGGGTACCGTGATGAAATTGGGAGACGAAGCTGTCGAAAAGGTGGATGCCATCTCGTCAGGCTCTCTCTCTCTCGATATTGCCCTCGGCGTGGGAGGATTCCCTCGCGGTCGCGTAGTGGAGATCTATGGACCCGAGAGTTCAGGTAAAACCACATTGGCGACCCATGCCATAGCAGAGGCCCAAAAGGCAGGTGGTATCTGTGCTTTCATCGATGCGGAGCATGCATTTGACAAATACTACGCCGAGAACTTGGGCGTCGATACCGAGAATCTACTGATCTCGCAACCCGACAATGGTGAGCAGGCTTTGGAAATCGCGGACAACCTGATCCGTTCTGGCGCCATCGACCTCATCGTGATCGACTCTGTTGCTGCGCTGACGCCTCGAGCAGAAATCGAAGGCGAGATGGGTGATTCTTCCGTTGGTCTTCAGGCCCGACTCATGTCCAAGGCGCTCCGGAAGTTGACATCTACCATTCACAAAACGGGCTGCTGCTGTGTCTTCATCAACCAGCTCCGAGAGAAAATCGGGGTGATGTTTGGCAATCCTGAAACCACTACGGGTGGTAATGCCCTCAAATTTTACTCCTCTGTTCGGGTCGATATCCGCCGGAGCAGTCAAATCAAGGATGGAGATGTGGTGATGGGCAACCGCACCAAAGTCAAGATTGTCAAAAACAAAGTAGCGCCGCCTTTCCGCCGTGCTGAGTTTGACATCATGTATGGAAAAGGCATCTCCAAGGTCGGAGAAATCATCGATTTGGGTGTGGACCTGGGCATCATCAAGAAGTCTGGCTCATGGTTTAGTTATGGTGAAACACGCCTTGGTCAAGGCCGTGACTCTGTAAAGAACTTGCTGATAGACAACATCGAACTGATGGACGAGCTCGAAGGCAAGATCAAAGCTGCCTTAAATGACACTGCGCCTGCTGAAGAGGAGGTGCAGGCCTTAGAAGAGGCTTGATGCGCTTCACGAAGGCTTCCACTTTTGGAGTCTTGGCCATAATCGGCGCTGCAGGATGTGCTTTAGAGCCTTCAGGCAGCGCCGATTCGGCTACCGTAGACTTCACGGACTCGCTCGATTGGTACAATGACCTGGTCGTGGCTTCCCCAAATCTGCCAAAGGTCTATGTGGACCGTGCGCAATTCCACCTCCGGAATGAGCGCACTGGCGAAGCCATGGCAGACTACGCCAGGGCCGTTGGGCTCGATTCTACCCGGGTCGATGACCGTCACCGATTGGGAGAAATTAGGTTTGGCGTCCAAGATTTTGAAGGGGCTGTTCGAGAATGGGAAGGTGCACTGAGGGCCGATGGACAACACATCCCTTCCTTGCTTTCTCTGGCCGAAGTTGACTTGTTGTTGAGGTCATATGACGCTGCACTCCTGAAGATCAACAGTGCCCTGCGCATTGATGACCGGCTCGACGACGCCTATTTTCTCAAGGGGATGTTGTATTTGGAGACCAGAGATACCGCCACGGCAGCAAGCTCTTTTCAAACTGTGGTGGAGGTAGACCCCACCCGGTATGACGCCTACATCCAGTTGGGCCTGCTGTATGCCGCTGCGCACGACGATTTGGCACTGGAGTATTTCCGAACAGCCCGCAACCTCAAGGCCAACAGCATTGAAGCCTTGTACGACGAGGCGGTTTACCTGCAGGAGCATGGCGATACTGAAGGTGCGCGCTACGCATCAGCACTGGCTCTGTATGACCGCATTCTGGCTTTGGACCCCAACAATGCCTCTGCAGCGTTCAACAAAGGCTATGTGCATTTGGAATACCTGAATCAATACGACAGCGCAGCCTTCTGGTTTGAAGCAGCGATTGAACGGCTGCCCTATTACCATCAGGCGCATTACAACAAAGGCTTGGCTCTAGAGAGCCTAGGGCAGAACGAAGAGGCCCTGGCTGCCTATAACGACGCCTTGAACTATGCGCCGGCCTACACGCCAGCCGCTCTGGCCAAAGGGCGGGTCATAGAGGCCCTCCGCTGACAGCGCGGCCTCATCGCATAGGACTTCTCTAAACGAACAACGCCGGCCCCAAGGGACCGGCGTTGTTGCGTTGAGGGTGAGTGTGATTACTTCACCTGATCCACAACCGCTTTGAAAGCGGCGGGGTGGTTCAGTGCCAAATCAGCAAGCACCTTACGGTTGAGCTCGATGCCTGATTTGCTGCACTTGCCCATAAACTGGGAGTAGCTCATTCCGTGCTGACGTGCTCCAGCATTGATACGCTGAATCCACAAAGAGCGGAACTGGCGCTTCTTGAGCTTACGGCCTACGTAAGCGTAAAGGAGGGCTTTCTCGACAGCATTCTTGGCTACGGTCCACACGTTTTTGCGTGCTCCATAGTAGCCCTTGGCCATCTTTAGGATTTTCTTCCGGCGAGCGCGGCTCGCTACGGCATTGTTTGAACGGGGCATGGTTTATTGGTTTCGGCGGACAGCGTCCCTTCTGGGAACTTGAGGAGCTGGCAACCTGTTCAACTTGTAATACTTCAGATACCCAACTGGGTCTTGATATTCGGCGTATCCGACTTGTGCACCAAACCTGATTGGGTCAGGTTGCGCTTTTGCTTGGTGCTCTTCTTAGTCAGGATGTGTGACTTGAACGCGTGCTTACGCTTCAGCTTGCCCGTGCCGGTCACGGTGAAACGCTTCTTCGCGCTGCTCTTGGTCTTCATCTTCGGCATGTCGTCCGTATGTGTCGGTTTGGGTCTCCCCTCACCAGGTTTTACTTCTTTGGTCTAAGCGTGATAAACATCCGCTTCCCCTCCAACTTCGGCATCAGCTCCACTGTGCCAACGTCTTCTAACTCCTGCGCAAAACGCAGCAATAGAATCTCTCCCCGCTCTTTAAAGACAATCGATCTTCCGCGGAAGAATACGTGTGCCTTCAATTTGTTTCCCTCCTCTAAAAACTTCCTGGCGTGTTTCACCTTGAAGTTGAAATCGTGATCGTCCGTGTTCGGGCCGAACCTGATTTCTTTGAGGGTCACCTTTGACTGGTTGGCCTTGATTTCCTTTTGCTTCTTCTTCTGATCATACAGGAACTTCTGATAGTTCAGAATCCTGCAGACAGGAGGGTCTGCTTTTGGAGAAATCTCCACCAGGTCCAGTTCCTGCTCCTCTGCCATTTTGATGGCATCCTCTACCTCGACAACATCAGCGTCGCCAATGTTGTCTCCGACCAATCGCACTTGGGCCGACCGGATTTCACGGTTCGTCCTGTGCGGGTTCTTTTTGATCACCCGGGCTGGGCCTCGGGATCGTCTTCGTCGAATAGCGATGGTGCTATCAGTTTTGTTGGTCAATCATCTCGTCACCCCCAAGCATTTCAGCAACCTCACTTTCGATTCGGTCCGCAAATGCCTCGGTGGCCAAACCTCCTACATCCCCTTCGCCTTGCTTGCGCACCGCTACAGTTCCGTTCTCGGCCTCGTCTCCTCCCACTATGAGCATGTATGGGACTTTATCCAGCTCCGCATCGCGGATCTTCTTCCCAACCTTTTCACTGCGGTCGTCAACGAGGGCGCGAATATCGCGCTTTTCAAGGGATTTTGAAACCTCTTGGGCATAGTCGTTAAACTTATCGCTCACAGGCAGTATTCGCGCCTGTTCTGGAGTGAGCCACAAGGGGAATTTACCCGCACAATGCTCGATGAGGATGGCTACAAACCTCTCCATAGAGCCAAAAGGAGCCCTGTGAATCATCACGGGACGGTGTTTTTGGTTGTCGGCCCCCACATACTCAAGCTCGAAACGCTCGGGCAGATTGTAGTCAATTTGAACCGTTCCAAGTTGCCATTTGCGGCCGATGGCGTCGCGGACCATGAAGTCAAGCTTGGGACCATAGAAGGCCGCCTCACCCAATTCTGTGATGGTCTTGAGTCCTTTTTCCGCGGCAACCTCTGCGATCGCCTTCTCGGCGTTGTCCCAATTGCTGTCGTCCCCGATGTATTTGTCGGGGGTCGCGGGGTCTCTCAAGGACACTTGCGCCACGAAATCCACAAAGTCCAACGTCTTGAAGATGTACAAGACAAGGTCTATGACCTTTCCGACTTCTTCCTTGACCTGATCGACCGTGCAGAAAATATGGGCGTCGTCTTGGGTAAATCCACGAACACGGGTGAGTCCATGCAGCTCGCCACTCTGCTCGTAGCGGTAGACCGTTCCAAACTCTGCAAAGCGAACGGGCAAGTCACGATAGCTGCGCGGCCGGCTCTTGAATATCTCGCAATGGTGCGGGCAATTCATGGGCTTGAGCAAATACTCTTCTCCCTCTGCGGGGGTCTTGATGGGCTGGAAACTGTCCTCACCGTACTTGGCGTAGTGACCACTGGTCACATACAACTCCTTGTTTCCAATGTGTGGTGTGATGACCGCCTGATAGCCCATTTTGCGCTGGGCCTCCTTGAGGAAGGACTCAAGGCGCATGCGCAGGTCCGCTCCTTTTGGCAACCACAGCGGCAAGCCTTGGCCCACTTTTTCACTGAACGTAAAGAGATCGAGCTCTTTGCCCAACTTCCGGTGATCGCGAAGACGCGCTTGCTCAAGGAGTTCCAGGTGCTCCGTCAATTGCGCCTTTTTGGGGAAGGCAATGCCATAAATCCGGGTCAGCTGCTTTTTCGTCTCGTCCCCTTTCCAATATGCGCCCGCAACGGCAAGGAGCTTTACCGCCTTAATGTGTCCTGTATGGGGCAAATGTGGGCCCCGACACAAATCGGTAAAGCCACCCTGAGTGTAGAAGGTGATGGTGCCGTCCTCCAGGTTCTGCAGCAAGTCCAGCTTGTATTCGTCCCCTTTGTCCTCGAAGTAAGCGATGGCCTCTGACTTGGTGACCTCACGGCGGACATACTCGCTTTTCTGCTTGGCCAACTCGAGCATCTTTTTCTCGATGGCCGGAAAATCTTTGTCGCTGAAAACGTGGTCTCCAAAATCGACGTCGTAGTAAAACCCGCCCTCGATAGAGGGACCTACCCAAAACTTGACGCCATCGTACATGGCTTCGAGTGCCTCGGCCATCAGGTGTGCCCCGCTGTGCCAGAAGGTGCTCTGGGCATTGTCGTCGCCCCAGGTCAACAACTTCAACGAGACGTCACCGCCCAGCGGGCGCTGGGCATCGCGCACTTCGCCGTCGACTTCTGCAGCGAGCACATTGCGCGCTAGGCCCTCGCTGATGTCACGTGCTACGTCCATCGCGGTCGCGTTGGCTTCGGCCTGACGAACTGAGCCGTCGGGAAGGGTGATGTTGATCATGCTGTCCGGATTCGCGGCAAAGATAATCCCGCGTTCGGCCGGAACGTGCTTCTAAAAGGATGTCAAATCCCCATCGCTTTGGGGACAGCTGTATACCAAGACTCCCAAAAGCTGCATTGCATATACAGGACAGAGACCGTCTCCGCCCACAAACTCTTCAAACCCTCGCCCATGTTCATGGCATTTAGAACGACTTCCGCCGCCGCCATTTTGATGGCCCTCAGCGCACCAGCAGCCCTCAGTGCGGCCCCACAGGACCTTCGCAATTTTGACGATTTCATCCACTACGTTCGCACCGAAGCCCATTCGGGGGATGCCGAACGCATCTTGGATTGCTTTGCGCCCATGGTCGTGCAGGAAGAGGGATGTGACCCCGTCTCCATCAAAGACATCTTGGGGCTGGAAGCCCAGCGGTTCGGATGGAAAGCCACTGGCCGAGATGTGGCCCGCTTCGCCGATGGATTCGTTCTGGTGAATACCGATGGCACCATGACCAACCTGCAAGCCCGAGCTGCGGGACAGGACCACCTATTGGACATACTGGGAGACCGCGTCAAATTTCGCCGCGGCCCTGGATTGGATGGCGAGGTGATTGCCCTTTTGGACCAAGGCACCTTGCCCGGTACGCTAGATGCTGGGCGCTGGACCGTAGACCGTGACGGCACCAGCTGGACCCCCGTGCGTCTGGAACACCCCGAATTGGGAAAGGTGAAGGGCTACATAGGCAGCGACTACGTTCGGGCAACACGTGGCCATGGAGACCTCAAACTGACCGCTTCATTTGACGGCACCCGCTGGGCCTTTTCGGGATACGAACGGACGCGTTCAGACCTCGTGGTCAACCACGATTGCCCCACACCTTGAGGTGCCAATGAACCAGGGCCTGGGCGCAATGTTCGCCGCGGGCGTCGTGGAGGGCGGCGCTCAATTGGACCCTGGCCACACCCTCCTTCTGAAGCACATCGGACAGTCCCTGGACTTCCGGTGTGTTTCTTTTTGACGTCGCGGTACAATTCCCTTGAGGCTTGGCCAGATAGTCTACCTCAATCCTCGACATGATGATGCGGTAATCCCGCATGCCCAGCTCGATCAATACCGAAGCTCCAGAGGAAAACTCCAACGCCGTTGCAATGGCACACGCGTGCATGCCCCCCAAGTGATTCCGGTTGGAACGGCGCTCGGGCAGCGACACTTTGACAGCTTCTTCATTGACTTCGATGATGCCAATGCGGTGGGGACGGTTAAATGGAAGTGCCACCCGCATCAAACGATCAAGGGCTTTGGGGTTTCCTGCACGCGCCTCTTGGAGCGCTTTGTCAGCACGTTGGGCTACCCACGCATTCATGGAGCCACTGTTGGCAGTTCGACACCCGCTTCTTTGAGCGCCCCCGCAATGTCTGGCTTGAAATACCCAGGCCCCTTTAACACCTTTCCGTCGGCGCGGTAGATGGGCTTGCCGTCGGGGCCCAGCTTGGACATGTTGGACGCTTGAATGGTCCGAAACACATTGGACATCACATCCTGCATGCCATGACTAATAATGGTACCGCACAAGATGTAGAGCATGTCTCCCAATGCGTCGGCCACCTCGACCATATCACCCGCGCGCACGGCGTCCAGGTATTCATCGTTCTCTTCGGCCATCAGGCTGTGCCGCAATGACATCTCTTCTGCGGTCAATTGCAAGTTGGGCTGTTCTTCCACCCGCAAACCAAAGGTGCTGTGGAACTCCGCAACGGAGGAAAGGCATTCGTTCAAGGTCATGCCACAAGTTGGGTCAACATCTTTTAACCGCATAGAACCTCTGCGCCAAAAGCACTCCTGTATTTTTGAATGCGTGAAATGCAGCTTTTGTCCGCATTGAGCACGAGACCAGATAACAGACATGGAAAGCAACACCCCTACTCCGGAGATTGCTGTCGCCAGCAACGGCAGCCCGGACATACAAGCCCTCACAGAACGCATTCGTTCCGCCAGTGGCTTTGTGGACCAACTGCGTCATGAAGTCGGCAAAACGGTCGTTGGCCAACGCAACATGATGGACACCCTGATTACAGGGTTACTGGCCGATGGCCACGTTCTCCTTGAGGGTGTCCCTGGTTTGGCCAAAACATTGGCCATCCAAACCCTGAGTCAAGCTGTGGCTGTGGACTTTAGCCGCATTCAGTTTACCCCGGACTTGTTGCCCGCCGACGTGGTAGGCACCATGATCTACAACCAAAAGCAGGAGCAATTCACGGTGAGCAAGGGGCCCATTTTTGCCCATTTTGTACTGGCAGATGAAATCAACCGTGCTCCTGCCAAAGTGCAGAGCGCGCTGCTCGAGGCCATGCAAGAGCGCCAGGTCACCATTGGCTCAGAAACCTTTCCACTCCCCCAGCCTTTCCTGGTGTTGGCCACCCAAAACCCGGTGGAGCAAGAAGGCACCTACCCCCTCCCGGAGGCCCAAGTCGACCGTTTCTTGCTGAAGGCGGTCATTGACTACCCCACTTCCGAAGAGGAGCAGATCATTTTGAGAAATCAGGTGGCTTCGGGTGCACGGCCTAAAGTGCAGCCTGTGGTGACCCCCGAAGAAATCGTAGCCGCTCGGAAGCTTGTTCGCGAGGTCTACATGGACGAGAAAATCGAGCGCTACATCGTCACCTTGGTGCAAGCAACTCGGAAGCCGGAAAACCATGGAATGGGCCACCTCGAGCCACTCATTGGCTTTGGAGCATCGCCCAGGGCCACGATTGGTTTGGCCATGGCGGGAAAAGCCCGGGCATTCATGGCCCACAGGGGTTATGTGATTCCCGAGGACATTCGGGCCGTTGCCATGGATGTGCTCCGCCACCGCATCGGCTTGACTTTTGAAGCTGAAGCCGAGGAGATCCGCCAAGAGCAAATCGTTACCGAGATTCTCGACCAGGTTCAAGTTCCCTGAGATGGAAGCCTCAGAGCTGATTCGCCGCGTTCGCCGGGTAGAGTTGCGTGCCCGTGGATTGAGCAGCCAGATTTTTTCGGGTGAATACCACAGCGCCTTCAAGGGAAGGGGCATGGCCTTCAGCGAAAACAGGGCTTATCAGCATGGTGACGAAATCCGCACCATTGACTGGAATGTGACCGCGCGCATGCGCAGTCCATATGTGAAGGTCTTTGAGGAAGAACGCGAACTCACTGCCATGTTGCTCATTGACGTGAGCGCATCTGGAAAGCTGGGGAGCCGCGAAAAATCCAAGCGTGAACTCGCCGCTGAACTGGCGGCGGTGCTCGCTTTTTCTGCTGGACAGAACAACGACAAGATTGGCGCCATCCTCTTCAGCGACCGCATCGAACGGTTTATCCCCCCTAAAAAAGGGCGCAGCCACATCCTTCGGATTGTGAGAGAAATCATTGACCTGGAGCCTGAAGGGACAGGGACGGACATCACCTCCGCCCTTGAACATTTCGGTCGTGTCATGAAGAAGCGCACCATTGCCTTTCTCATCAGCGACCTTCAAGACACTGGATTCGGGGATATACTCAAGCGCACGTCACGCAGGCATGACTTGGTCGCCCTTCAATTGGTGGACGACTTGGAATTAAAGGCAGCCAAGTTTGGTTGGTTGGCCGCCACCGATCCTGAATCGGGCAGAGCCGGTTTCATCGACACCTCTTCCATGCGCTGGCGCAAGCGTTACACTGCTGCTGCGCAACAGTTTCAAACTGACCTCGTCGGAATGATGAAGCGTTCTGGAGTAGACCATGCGGTGCTGAACACTGCAAAACCCTATGTGCAACCGCTCATGCAATTGTTTGATCGCCGTGGTTGACCTGCGCATGATTGTCATCGTCTGGCTGTCTCTTTCGGCCACTGCCTGGGGCCAATCCGACCCGGTCATGACCTTGATCACAGACCGCGACAGCATTGGTGTGGGAGAGCCTTTGACCCTTCAGCTTGTTTCAGACGAACCCCTCCAAGGTGGCCAACGCTGGCAGTGGCCCCAATTGCTGGCCGGAGACTCTTTGGCCCAAGGTTGGGAAATCCTATCCGTCTCACCAGTAGACAGCAGCGCTTCACCAGTGCTGGACGCCGGACTCCGAAGGCGTCAAGACATCGTTGTCTTGGCATGGGACTCGGGCATGAAGGCCATTGAACCCATTGGCTTGGTGGACAGCGGCGAGGTCGCCGCGCAAACCCTCAGGGCCATCATCGAAGTGGGACTCGTGCCACTCGAGGCCAATGCCGTGCCGAAGCCCATGCAAGGGTTCAAGGCGTATCATTTCTCCTTGTGGGACCGGCTCCAGGCCATGCTTCCTTGGCTCATTGGAGCGCTGCTGGCATTCGTATTGGGCCGGTATGCCTATCTCAAATGGCGTTCAAGAGAAGCTACAGAAAACGACGAAGAAGCTGGGACTGAACCTCTAATCCCCGCCCACGTCACGGCATTGGCCCTCTTGCATCAACTCGAACAAGAGAAGCCCTGGAACGATGGACGGGGAAAGGAAGCCCAAGCCATACTCTCAGAGGCAGTGCGTGTTCACCTCCAAGGAAGCTTTGGAGTCAAGGCACTTGAACGGACGACCGATGAACTGGCCCAAACATTGCGGAGTGCGCCCATCAAAGGGATGGCTGCCGATGAAAGCGATTGGATGATTGCCTTGCTGCAGCGTTCGGACCTGGTCAAATTCGCCAAACAGAACATGGACGGAGACGCCCATTTGAGGGTGGTGCAGGAGAGTATCGCATGGATTAACCGCACGATTCCTATTGAAACCACCGCTCCGGAAGGTGCTGCGTCAGGTGAAAACACCCCCCCTCAAGGGCATGAGTGAGTCTGCGAACATATGGGCACTGCGCATTCGCCAGACAGCCGCACAGCTTAGCGGCTGGGGCGCTTGGCTCGCTGTCTTTTTGGTGGCCAACAACCGCTACGAATGGGGACAGCCAGAGGCTTGGTGGCTGCTGGCCGCCGTGTTGGTCTGGAGCCTTTGGATGGTATTTCGCCCTGTGGCATTGCCCACCTTTAGAATTAACCTGCAACACTTGGACCTGAACCCACCGCGGAGAGACCAGTGGATTCCTTTGCTTCCCGATGCCCTGCGCACGGCCGGATTGGCCCTGATCGTGACTGTCATCGCCCAACCTCAAAGCTCCTCGAGTATTGAAAACATGACGCGCGAGGGCATTGACATCGTCATGGCCATGGACGTTTCGGCCAGCATGTTGAGCAAAGATTTTCGACCCAACCGACTGGAAGCTGCCAAAGAAGTGGCCCGCGAATTTGTGGAGGACCGCCCTTATGACCGAGTGGGCGTCGTGGTTTACGAAGGCGAGAGTTTCACCCGGGTGCCACTGACCACAGACCACAGGGTGGTAATCGACGGCCTAGAAGGACTCGAAACCGGCATGGTGGAAGGTGGAACGGCCATCGGTATGGGATTGGCTACCGCAGTCAACCGGCTGCGCAAGAGTGAAGCCAAGAGCAAGGTGGTGATCCTCATCACCGACGGGGAGAACAATGCCGGACAAATCGAGCCCTTGGATGCGGCGCAATTGGCCGCCTTGGAATCGATCCGGGTATACACCATTGGCGTCGGCACCGTGGGCAAAGCCAAAAGCCCTGTCCGCAAAAGGCCAGACGGCAGCTTCATCTATGACTGGGTAGAAGTGAACATCGATGAAGGCACTTTGCAGGGCATCGCGCAAGAGACTGGCGGCCGTTATTTCCGGGCCACGAGCGGCGACAAATTGCGGGAGGTATACGAGGAAATCGACACCTTGGAAAAGACCCGATTTAATGTCTTTCGCTACAACAAAAGGACAGAAGAATTCCCCTTCCTCGGATGGCTGACCCTGCTGATTATGGGGACCGAGGCCTTTATTCGCCACGCCTTTTTGAGGAGTTTACCATGAACACTGAGCGCACATACAAGGTGTTCGCTCACATCACGGGGCTCGTGGTGTTTGAGCTCCTTTTCTGGGCGGCTATTGGCGGAACTTACCTGCTGATCAAAACCGCTGTGCCGCAATTTGAGCTGCACCATTTATCTGCTTGGCCAGCGTTGCTGATTGCGCCCATTATGCTGTTGTTCTTTGCACGGCACTACCTCTGGAAGCAACGCAGAATTTCACAGCATGTCGACGTCAAACTGAGCCAAACATTGTGGCCTCATGCCCGTCCAAGAAGGTCTATTTGGAAGTTCATTGTCTGGCGCACAGCCATCGCATTTTTGGCCATGGGCATGCTGGCCCCCAAGACGGGTACACGGCTCAAAGAAGTAGAAGCCAAAGGTGTGGACATCATGATTGCGCTGGATGTGAGCCGGTCTATGATGGCAGAGGATCTGGGAATGTCCAGGCTCGACTTGGCCAAACGAACCATAGAACGCATTGTGGGCAGCCTGGATGGTGACCGCGCGGGACTGGTGGTTTTTGCTGGAGATGCCTATGTGCAGGCCCCCCTCACCTTGGACTTGGCCGCCGTCAAACTGTTCTTGGATGCCATCGGCCCTGAAGCCATACCGGTCCAAGGCACCGCCATAGGCACCGCCATCGAACTGTGTGCCGCCTCGTTTGATCCTGAAAGTCAGGCGAGCAAGGTTGTTATGATTCTGACCGATGGCGAAAACCATGAAGACGATGCCTTGGCGCGCGCCGACGAAGCCTCATCATCGGGCATCAAGGTTCATGCCGCGGGAATGGCGAGCGAAGCTGGCGGTCCTATTCCAGAATTTGACCGTTACGGTCGCCAAACAGGCTACAAAGAAGACCGGAATGGGCAGCCTGTAGTGTCGATCTTGGACGAACGCATGCTCGTAGCCATGGTCGAGGCTGGTGATGGAACCTACGTGCGTGCCCGTTCTGGATACGTAGACCTCTCCCCATTTTTGGACAGCCTCGAAACATTGGACACCGGAAAATCAACCAAAGTGGCCTACACAGATTATGTCCACCAATTCCCTTGGTTCTTTCTTGTGGGACTTGTTCTGTTCCTGTTGGAAGGTCTGTGGCCATTGTCCTCTCGGCGAACAACCTCCGCTGTTGCCATAGCGCTGCTGTTGCTCGCTCTTCCTGCGGAGACTGCGGCTCAGCCGACCCCGTCACAACAGGGATCCAAAGGGGATGCTGTCGCCGGGACGCAAGCCATGGTGGACCGAGACTATGCTGCTGCTGACAGCCTTTTCGCTCGGGCAGAAGGATGGGAAGCCGCTGAGCCTGGGCAGCTTGCACTCAACCGAGGATTCGCATTGGCGGGAAGCGGAAGTGATGAAGATGCCATGAAGGCCTTTCAACGGGCTGCCGCCTTGTCGGAAGACCCCGTCATAAAAGCCGACGCATGGAACAATGTGGGCAACCTGCTTTTGGGGGGCCAAGACGCAGAAGGCGCTGTGGGTGCGTACAAAGAAGCCTTGCGATTGGACCCCACTGATGCAGACACCCGCTACAATCTGAGTCTCGCCATGGCCATGCGCCAACAACAGCAGGACCAGGAGAACCAAGACGGAGAGCAGGACCAGGAGAACCAAGACGGAGAGCAGGACCAGGAGAACCAAGACGGGGAACAGGACCAGGAGAGCCAAGACGGCGAGCAAGACCAGGAGAATCAGGACGGAGAGCAGGACCAGGAGAACCAGGACGGAGAGCAGGACCAGGAGAACCAAGACGGCGAGCAGGACCAGGAGAACCAAGACGGCGAGCAGGACCAGGAGAACCAAGACGGAGAGCAGGACCAGAAGAACCAGGACGGCGAGCAAGACCAGGAGAACCAAAATGGGAGTCAGGGCCAACAACCTGAACCCTCCGAACCCAAAGAGGGTCAGATTCAGCCTGCAGACGCGGAACGCATCCTTGATATGCTGGAGCGCAACGAAGCCGCAATTCGCGCCAAATTGCAGGCACAGGAAAATGCCAAGCGCCGCAAGGGCAAAAAGACCAAAATTGAAAAGGATTGGTGATGGGGATCATGAAGTTGAATACAGCCATGCAGGTTCCTTTTCAGCCCGCGCTGCGGATGGCTTGGAGGAATGCTTTAAGCACCTTTTTTGTTGTGCTTTCCCTGACCACGTCAGCATTTGCACAGGAATCGGCGACCGTGGTCGTGGACCGCAATCCGGTAGTGGTTGGCCAAGCATTTCGCATCACGTTTGAATTCAAGGGAGCCAACGTCCAATTCAACAGCCCTCCGAAAATTGAAGGCCTGCGCTATCTGAGCGGTCCGTCCACCTCTTCCAGCACCCAAATCATCAATGGTGCCATGTCTTCTAAACGGGGGTATACATATTCTGCGGTGGTCGAACAACCCGGGACCTTGCGCATTCCCGCCTTCTCCTTCAAAACCAACAAGGGCCGGCTCCGCTCCGAAGCCATCGCCCTCAAAGCGGTCCCGCAGGGGAGCAAAGCCAGTCAACCTCCCGCACAGTTTGAAGCGGTCATTGAAACCAACAAGAAGAAGGTCCACCTCGGAGAGCCCGTTCGCGTTCAATACCGCATCTACAACCGCATGGATGCTGTAGATGTAAGGAACTACAGCTTTCCAGAGTTATCGGGAGTCTGGAAGGAAAACGTGGAGGGTGAAGACCCCCGTTGGGAAAACACCATCTTGGATGGGCGGCGCGTTCAAGTTGCCACGGTCAGAACAGACATCCTTTACCCCACCCGAACAGGGAATCTCGAGATCAGCGGATTCAATGTCGAGGCCCAAATGAGGGTGTCATTCTTCAATACCCGCCCTCTGAATGCCAATGCCAATGCTGTAAGCATAGAGGTCCTCCCTCTCCCATCTCCTATTCCAGCCTCTTCGTTGGGAACGTTCCGCAAGCTCACCGCAACCTGGAAGGCAGACGACAAAGCGGAAGCCAAAGCCAATGAAGCCATCAACATTACCCTTGAATTTAGAGGCAACGGAAACTTGGGCTTGATTGGCGCCCCAGAAATCAATTGGCCCAAGGACCTTGAAGTGTTTGATCCAGAAATTCAAGACAGGATCACCACAGACCTCGACGGCCAGCGCGGACGGCGAACATTGACCTACTTGGTGATTCCTCGAGCGGAGGGCTCTTATGAACTCTCTCTGCCCGAACTGTCCTATTACGACCATGGACTCGACCGCTTTGTGACGCTGAGCCCCCCTCCGATCGCTTTGAATGTGATCGGCAATGAGCAAGACGAAGGGCCCGCTTTTGGGTTCAACAGCAAAACCGACGTCACCATTTTGACACGGGATATGCGGTTTATCCGCACCGAAACGGATCTCAAACCACGGTCGCACCCCTTCTTTGGAGGCCCCCTTCACATGGCATTGTTAGGGTTTCCGCCCTTGGGTTTGCTCATGGGATGGGCCCTGCGCCGTCGGAAAATCAGAGAGGGCCGCAACCCCACTCTTTTGCGCAGACGTCAATCCAGAGCCGGTTTGAAACAAGCACTGATGCAGGCCAAGAAAGGCGCATCTAGCTTTGACGAATTGGGGCAAGCTGCCCACGAATTTCTGCAAGGCCAATTGGGCATCTCCAGAAGCGATGCAGGCATGGAAAAATACAGGGAAGCGCTCTCTGGACACGATGGCCAAACTCAAAATGAGTGGCTCTCGTTGATTCAAACGCTGGACCAAGGCCGATTTGCTCCAGGCGCACCTGACGTTGCCGACGTCGCCGATAGGCTCGAGTCCGCGGCAAAAGCATTGGAATCAGAACGCCCCGCCGAGGCTAAATCCAGCCCCCTTGT
>Ga0206125_10001441_pt1 | contig 27879 bp, 21 predicted proteins | sample Helgoland_Spring_4_FD_148598 | JGI IMG/M metagenome (GOLD analysis project Ga0206125, IMG submission 148598) | Pelagic subsurface seawater microbial communities from Kabeltonne, Helgoland, North Sea - Helgoland_Spring_Bloom_20160331_1 | ecosystem: Environmental > Aquatic > Marine > Epipelagic ... | reverse complement strand
CTGTTAACCATCCGCCTAAAACTCCCGTCATTTCATTCAAAGCCGCCAGCCATAGCAAACCACCGACCCATCCGACATGAACACCCGGCAACAAAGCCAATGGCCACATGACCAATGCATCGCTCACCACATCGCCGAGCTCATTGAGGTATGCGCCGCCCTTGCTGGTCATTTCAAAATGACGCGCCATCATTCCGTCCAAAGCATTGAGCACCATGCGCAACAAAAGCCCACCGGCAATCGCGAAATACCAGTGGCGATTGGTTGCGCCGAGCACAAACATCCAGCCGAGCATGCCCGACCATGCAACGGCCATCCATGACAATGCATTGGGCGTGACACCAGCGCTCCGGAGCGCTTGCATCAATGGCGTAAGCAATCGCTGAAACGCCGGCTTGAGGTTGTATGTACTGGGTACTTTCATAGGAGACGAAAGGAATGGCAATCAGGGAATGGGCATGGTTTTATCAAAAGGATCTACCACAATGCGGCTTCTGGGAAGCCCCTTCGGAAAGTTTCCCGTTTCGAAAAATTGGATCACGGCTTCACCCAATAAGTCCCATCGCCGGTACATCATATCGTGGTCAAGTGCTACGTGAAACGCATCATCGGCATCCGGATCCATGGATTTCCAATCAAAATTAAGCGGTCCCATGGCGCGACACTCTGCTTCAAGGAATCGCATCAAGGCCGTTGCACGGTTCTCAATCATCAATCCTTTCCGAATGGTAACGTCAGTAGGTGGCATTGGCCATTCGACCTGACTGAGGTCTTCCAGCACCCGGCCTTTGCTCAGCATTCCTAAAATCGGAATGCGCTCAATGACGGCTTGTGGCGCGCGCTCTTGCATGGGACTGCGATCGTATACAATGCTCGTCATGTTGGGCAAATCGTTGGTCTCCAGATGTGTGTGCAAGAGGAAAGCACCCGCGATGTAACAGATGACCTTGACTTCTGAATACGCTTCGAGGTGATAGGTGCTCATGAACAAATCCATTGCCTCCGAGCTCGCCGCCAAAGAAGAACGCAGCAAAACTTCCGGAATGAAGACATCCATTCCCTGCTCTTTCCAAAACGCCAGTTGCTCCTTGCACGCGCGTTTGCTCCCGCCAAATCCATTCATGATGAGCAAAGCGGTCTTCTCATCGGCAGGGCGGTCAGCATCCACGTGCATCAGATGCTTGGCCGGCAATGAAATAGGCAACAATAGCGTGGCAACGGCAATCAGTAAGAATCCCGTGATTTCTTTCCCCATCCTGTAAACATCGGGAATTATCGCCTAGCCTCCCAATGCATAACTTCGCCTCATGAACAACTGCAATACCCGCCCAGCTCATCTCCTACTCGCTTTTTTCAGCTTGGCCGCCCTCGTTATTTCGGGTTGCACTGAACCTTTGGACGAACGTTGGCAAAACCTTGATGGCGCCATCCAGGCTGCTGTGGATGCGGATCAGATTCCGGGTGCTGTGCTCCTCACAGCCGAGAAAGGAGAGGTCGTTTTGCACCGCGCCTACGGGCACGCCGATCCACTTTCGGAACAACCAATGTTGCCCAATACCTTGTTTCGCATTTGTTCCCAGTCCAAGGCCATTACCGCCACGGCTGCAATGATTTGTTGGGAGAAAGGGTTGTTGGGCTTGGGTGATGCCGTCGCTCAGTACATTCCTGCATTTGAAGGGATAGGGGTTCTGGATTCTTTGACCGCTGACACCTCTTTCTCGAGCATTCCAACGGAGAACGGTATGACGATCCGACATTTGATGACCCACACCAGTGGCATACCCTATGGCGAAATTGGTGATCCCCGTTTCGAAAAACTCTACGCCAAATACGACGTCACGGACTTGTTTCCACGCGACGAGCGGAGCACGTTGGAAAACGCAGAACGCATCGGCCAATTGGCACTTGCCCACGAGCCCGGTTCAAAATGGACGTATAGTTTGGGCCTCGACATTCTGGTCGCCGTCATCGAAGTAGCCACAGGTCAACCCTATGCCGAATTTGTCGAAGCTGAGATCTTTGAGCCGCTGGGCATGAAGGACACGCACTTTGTTGTGCCCGAGGAAGATCGCTCGCGCTTGTCAAATGTCATGGAGCTTGATGAAGCGGGGCTGAGTTGGCAAACCCATTTGCATCCTTCGTATTCCATCGATTATCCTGAACACGAAGAATGGCCGCTGTGTTCCGGCGGCGCTGGATTGACGAGTACAGCGAGCGACTACGCAAAATTCCTTCAGATGTACCTCGACCGGGGGGCATATGGAGAAGGGCGTATCCTTGAAGAAGCAACGGTAGACAGCATCATGGCAGACCAGGCACCCGGTTTGTTATCTGGACCTTGGCGTCAAGGATTGGCATTCGGAGTCAAATCAGCTGAACCGGGGACAGGTCGCTTCTTCTGGAGCGGTTATTTCAACACCCAGTACTATGCAGATCCCGTGAAGCAAGAAGTTGTTGTGCTCATGAAACAAACGTATGGATTGCAAATTGACACCACAAGCACAGCATTCAACGACCTCTTATGGAATTGATTCCTCAGATGCTGTAATTTTGAGGCATGCGTCTATCTTGCCTGAGCCTTTTCATGCTGAGTTTTATCGTTCAGCTGTCCTTTTCCCAGAACTTAATCATTCACGATCCTCAGCAGCGCTATGACGCAGCCGGGAGTTTGTTCGACCCGAGTATGCTCCGCCAAATGGATGTCACGTTCGAAGACGCCGACTACCACAATGTGCTCGTCAATGCGTTTTTCAATGAGCCGTCCCTTCGAATTCCCGCCAATGTCTCCATTGATGGGGTTTCCGTTGACAGTGTAGGGGTCCGTTACAAAGGCAATTCCACCTTTTGCCTCCCCAACGACGCAGGAAGTGTCAAGGTCCCTTACAACCTGGATTTCAACCATTGGATCTCCGGGCAGGACCTCATGGGGTATAACAAGGTGAAATTGGCCAATGCGTGGCTAGACCCCACTTATTGCAAGGAGTACATCGCCAGTCGGATTTACCGAAAATACTTACCTACCCCGGAGATCAACCTCATTGAATTGCACACCCAAGGGGATTACACGGGATTGTATGTGAATACAGAATCCATCAATCGCCAGTTCTTGAACAAGCATTTTGACGAGAACGACGGTGTGCTCTTTAAATGTGACGGAGCCGGTGTTTTCTGCAGCGAAAATGGCGGTGGAGGCACCGATGGTGGCATCCCTTCATTGGGTTACCTCGGTTCTGACACCACCAATTACTTTGACAGCTACACCATCAAGTCCGACCACGGCTGGGGGGCCTTGCTCGACCTCATCACCACCTTGGAATTCGCACCCGAGGACCTGGGCGACATCCTAAACATTGACCGCGTGCTTTGGGCCATGGCCGTGAACACGGTAGTGAGCAACCTCGATACGTACAATGGCTACTACGTGCACAATTACTACCTCTACCAAGATGAAGAGGGTCGTTTCCAGATGATTCCTTGGGACTTTGACAATTCCTTTGTTGGAGCCATTTTGGGATGGAGTTACTGGAGTCCGAATGATGTTTATCACTTTGACCCCTTCTTCACGGGCAATGGAGCGGCATGGGATGACCGTCCTTTGATGCAATACCTGTACAGCCAGCCACTCTACCGCGGACTTTACCTCGCGCACATTCGCACGATCATGGAAGAATCGATGGAGATCCAAGAAATTGCCAACGAAATTTCCGCGTTCCAAGCGCTTGCAAATGATGCAGCAGCGGCCGATCCCAACGATCAATTCCCGTTCGTCTACTTCAATACCAATGTAAACAGTGCCTTCTGGGCAGATTGGGGCTTTGCAGGTATTCTCAGTACCGTGGAAGAACGCATGGATTTCTTGAGCAACCATCCGGAAGTTTCAGATGACGCGCCCATCATGGGCACCGTTGTGGTTGAAAATGGGATGGTTGAAGTGCCCACCATCGATGCCACGGGCCTGGAATTGATGTGGACCAGCGGTGAAATCGCAAGCGACTTCCAGTCCATTGCCATGAATGATGACGGAACGCAAGGAGACGCCATTCCGAACGATGGAACGTACACAGCAATTCTCCCGGAAACCAATGGTGAAAATCTGATGTTCTACATCCGAGCTTCAAACGCGGATGCTGTGGCATTATCACCTGCCCGTGCGGAGTATGAATACTACATCTATGGCAATGTCACCGGCGTGGATGAATTTGAATTGACCACCACGGAGACTGCTCCGCAGTGGACCATTGCGCCGAATCCGGCCTCCGAAAGTTTCTCGTTGCGCAATTGCCCTGCTTTCAGCGCAGTAACCGTTCTGGATTTCCAGGGCCGCGTGGTTATGGAAAGCACTTGGGATGGCCGCCCCATCGACGTCAGTCAATGGGCCAGTGGTGCCTACCTCATCCAAGTAGGTGAATTTGGTAGCTCTTCGATGCAGCGCCTGATGGTGCGGTAAGAATCGCAAACCAAGTCAAGTGCATCAAAAAGCCCGGCTGACAGTTGTCAACCGGGCTTTTTATTTCGTGAAAAACCAGATTCTCAGCTGATCTTAGAATTGTACGCACCAATGGCTGCCCCGCCGAGCACACCGTGTACGATGCCCACAATCCACTCAACCAATAAGCCTTGTGTGTCCCAAATTGTAAATTGCGCACCCAAAAAAAGATTGGACATCGCAAAAACAATTGCCATGATCATGGCACCTTGATAAGCTCCTGCTTTTGCATCATTGACCCCCATTTTATCGAACGTGTAAACCAGCAGATAAGCGCCCATGATGTTCCCCAAGATGATGAATGCCATGTTGGGTTCAGCGTTCATGCAACTCGCAAAATTTGCAGCCATCTCCGCTCCAGCTTCAGCCGTGAGGAGGCCATAATAAATTGCTCCGAAGCCAAACATGGCCAAGAACCCTAAGAGGGTTCCAATCATTCTCTTTTTCATGAAATGAAAGATTAAAGGTTAGTCTTACGAACTAAGCATATGAATCAATGGACCTAACACTTACCTTTTTAGGTTATGAAGAAGTGAAAGTGAAAGAAGTGGCGCAAAACTTTATTATTCGAAATCGATCCTTTGGTGCGGCCCTTGCCATTCGGTAGCAGATCAACGTCAATCCAAGTTAAACCCCTAAGCAACTGCAAGAGAGACGAGGAAAAAGCATAGCCTTGCAGTATCAATCCACATTAAAATGCGAACCATGAGTGGTCAATATTTTGCATTCCCAACCTTTTCCTCATTAACGGCCCTCGTCTTGCTCTTTGCAGGTCAATCTCAGGCGCAGAATCTGTTGACTGACCCCGGTTTTGAGAGCGGCGATGAATCATTCTGTGGGATCATGGGAGCAAATGACTTCGGAAACAACCTGATCGATTGGACAAGCCCCACGCAGGGCACTCCCCAGTTGTTCTTTACCAACGTCAATTCCGATTGCTGGAATGCCCAGCCCACAAGCACATACCCGGGACCCATTGGCATAAAAGGCTCACAACTGCCTTTGGATGGTGAATCAATGGCCGGTATTTATGCGTACACGATTCCCGATTTCAACCAACGGCATTACATCCAGTCGCCGCTCTCCTCGCCGCTCATTCCGGGGCAAGCCTATACAATTGGATTTTATGCCTCGCTCGCTGATTTCATTGAATTCGGATCCAATGGCCTTGGCGCCTGTTTGAGCGAAGGAGCGATCAGTGCAAACAACGACGGTGTGCTGGCTGCAACTCCTCAAGTTGTCTCAGAGGAAGTATTGGGCGATTACATCCGCTGGACGTTGATCTCAGACACGGTGATTGCCGATGCTGCTTACGACCACATCACCATCGGCAACTTTCAAACCGATGCAGAAACCGTGCTCGAGGCAAATCCTGCCACAACCGGCGCTGTGAGCACATACGGTGCCTTTTACTTCATCGATGGTGTTTTTGTCGAGCCGGTGACAATTTCGAGCATCGAATCTCCAACCCCACCCGATGCGTGGGAAATTCAGACCTCATCTGCTGGGTTGACCATTACCCCCGAGCGCGCTGGAAAACGTTTCACCGTGGCACTCTTTGGCATGGATGGCAGACTCATCCATGAACTCGAAGGAACGAATCAAATCGACATTCCTTGGAGCGTCTGGCCCAGCTCGTGCGCCCTCGTCCGCATTCAAGATGGTTCTCGGCAACTCAGCCAGCGCATCTGCCGTCCGCGTTAAGCGCAAGCTTCTCCAATCATTCCAGCTGCTTGTGATGCGGGTCATTCGAAGGGACTCAACGGGTATCTTTGCGCCTTTTTCCGACGCATTATCCCGACGCAAGCATCGCCCATGAGACTCGCCCTATTTGACTTTCGCCAAACCGTAGATTACCGCCTCGAAGTATTGAGTGGACTGACCGTAGCCATGGCTCTCATTCCGGAAGCCGTTGCCTTCGCCCTCATTGCGGGCCTTAGTCCTTTGACTGGTCTTTATGCTGCATTTGTGGTCGGTTTGGTGGCAAGTGTATTGGGAGGACGGCCGGGAATGATCAGTGGCGCCACAGGAGCCATCGCTGTGGTGATTGCTTCTTTGGCGGCCATCGAAGGTCCCGAATACATCTTTGCAACGGTGATTTTGGCGGGCATGCTTCAACTCGTTGCAGGCTTCCTGAAACTGGGAAAACTGATGCGACTGGTTCCGCAGCCCGTAATTTTCGGTTTTGTAAACGGCCTCGCCATCATCATCGGTGGAAGCCAACTCGATCAGTTCAAAGACGACGGCGGAGAATGGCTGACAGGGGGATCATTGGGCATTTTCGTTGGACTCACGCTGCTCTCCATGGCCATCATCGCTTTCCTGCCCAAGCTGACCAAAAAAGTACCCGCTGGATTAACGGCTATTATCGTGGTATTCGGACTCGTAGCTGCGTTGGGACTCGACACCAAAACGGTTGGTGACATGGCATCCATCGAAGGTGGTTTCCCTCCGTTTCACATTCCAATTGTGCCATTCACGTTGGAAACGCTGACCATTATTTTCCCCTACGCCGCAATCGTAGCTGGAGTTGGTTTGATTGAAAGCTTATTGACCTTGAACATCTTGGATGAAATCACAGGCACACGCGGCCGCGGAAATCGCGAGTGCGTCGCGCAAGGAGCCGCTAACATTCTGAGTGGTTTATTCAGTGGAATGGGAGGATGCGCCATGATTGGTCAAAGCCTCATCAATGTGAGCTCCGGAGCACGTGCCCGACTCAGTGGAATTGTAGCATCAGTCATGCTCCTCTTCTTCATTTTATTTGGCGCTCCGCTCATTGAAAAGCTACCCATGGCTGCTCTCACTGGGCTTATGATTATGGTGGCCATTGGAACGTTTGAGTGGGCCTCGTTGCGCACGTTTCGTCGCATGCCTACCTCTGATGTGTTCATCATGATCCTCGTGACCCTCATCACCGCATTCATGCACAACCTCGCCCTCGCCGTCTTCATCGGTGTGGTGGTGGCAGCCCTGGTTTTTGCCTGGGACAACGCCGTCCGCATTCGTGCTCGCAAACGCACCGACGAAAAGGGTTGGAAGCATTACGAGCTGTATGGCCCGCTGTTTTTTGGATCGACCACGGTCTTTTCTGAGAAATTCGACATTCAAGACGATCCGGAACATGTGGTTTTGGATTTCAAAGAAAGCCGTGTCGTCGATATGTCTGCCATTGAAGCGCTCAACAAATTGACATCGCGTTATGCCGAGGTGGGAAAAACCGTCCACATCCGCTACCTGAGTGAAGATTGCCGCGCACTCATCGACAAAGCGGAGTCCATCATCGAAATCAATCACTTCGATGACCCCACCTACAAGGTGGTCCGCAACCTCCAGTAACCAGCTGTTGGCGGTTTAGCTTGCGTGAGAACCGTCGCAATAAGGCGGGTTCTTCGTTTTCTTGCACTGGCAAAGGGCCACAGGCTTTTCTGATTCCACTTTAAAGACAACGGGCTGCTTGTCGCTTCCTCGATGAGCCCCGTTGCACCAAGGCTGGTTGGTCGATTGGCCGCACGAGCACCACGCATAGGTGGTGCCCGGGGTCAATGTTTTGATCGCTGGACCTTGTGCTTTTGAGCCGAGTCCATTGGATTGATTGTCAGACATGGATCACTTGACTTCAAGGTGAACGGTCATGACAAAAATGTCGCGAATCGCCTGATCTCCGAGGTTATCGAAAAAGGAGTTTGATCCATAGCGCACATCAAATTGACTGCGATCGATCTCGATGGTTGCTTCATAAGCGCTGCCTTCGCGAGTCACTTCAAATTCGAGCGGCTTGGTAATGCCTTTGATGGTGGCACTGGCTTTGACAGTCGCTTTGTTCTTTTTGAATGTTGATCCTTCATTGATGACAAGTGTTGCCATCGGGTGGGCTGCAACATCGAAGAAATCGGGTGATTTGAGGTGCCCCATCAATTTGGCACCGTACTCTGGGCTCAAGTCCGTATTGGCCATGGATGTCATATCCAATGCCACTGAACCTGATTTGATTTGATCGTCCTCGAGGACAAGGCTGCCTTTTTGGATGGCGATTGTACCGTTGTGATCGCCTCCGACAATTTTGCCTGCTCCCCACTCCACGGTTGAGGATTCGGCATCAATCGTGGCGTTTTGTGCGAGCGAGAATAGGGACTGGGATAAGAACATCGCTGTTGCCAGCGCGAATGAATAATGTTTCATGATTTGAAAAGTTTATGAGGCCTAAATCTCCCCCATCTCTTTTCCTCGCGCGTTCGCCTGCATTAACTTCCATAAAACTTTCCCACCCGCTGCGCTCTCAACTTACTCAGCGCTTGCGGAGTGATGCCCAAATAGGACGCAATGTGACGCTGCGACAAACGCGAAGAGAGGTCTGGATACAACTCCAAAAAATGCTCATAACGTTCCAATGCTGACGTACTCATCATCATCAAAACCCTGCGCTGCAATGTCCCTGCTCGGCGAAACATCTTTTCGAACTCCTCCTGAGGATTGTTCTGAGAAGGAAACATTGGCGGCAACACCTCGACCTCACAGTCCTCGATGGCTTCAATCGTCAACGTACACTCGATATCTAAACCGATTGCCTCCAAATCGCCACATATCCAGCCCTCTGAGGCGAACATGAAATTATGAATCTTACCGTTGGTATCTCTGAAATACGATCGCAACAATCCTTTGTGGACGCTATAAACACTCAAGCGCTGCTGTCCCGCCTCCTGCAATATCTCCCCTTTCGCAAACCGCTGCACTTTGATCATGGGATAAATGTACACGAGAGAAAAGAAACACTATCCAGTGTACCTTGGCCCAATGCGCCAACTCCTCCCTCTAATTTGCCTTTTTGCTCCCCTCATTTTCGTCTGCTGTTCTCCAGACGAACTCACGAACGAATTGGCTGGATACGCTGCTACCACAACTCCGTGCCCCTCCATCGAATCGCGACCATCTTCTTCGATAGCTGATCAGGCAACTGCTGCGGGAATCACCGATTCTACCAAAACCTACGCCTACGTGCTCGAAGAAGGGGAAGAAGCGATTTTCACTCGGGCTTGGCTGAGCCAAAACAGCCAGAAAACAATTGATATTCAGTACTTTATTTTCTCCTTGGACAACGTCGGTATCATTGCGCTCGACTACCTCTTGCGTGCTGCGGATCGAGGTGTAAAAATCCGAATGCTTGTGGACGATATCATGCTCGATGTGGCGGAATCCGATGTTCTTGCATTGAATGCTCACCCCAATCTCGAGATCCGTATTTACAACGCCAATCCCGGTAAAAATGGGTTTCAGCAAGCCCTCCATGCCGCGACTGATTTCAAGGGATTCAATCAGCGAATGCACAACAAAACATTCATTGCAGACGGAAGCGTCGCCATTACAGGTGGACGCAACATTGCCGATGAATATTTCGATTACGACCAAGAATACAATTTTCGGGATCGCGATGTGATGCTCATTGGAGCAGGTGCGGACAGCATCCAACAATCGTTCGATTCATTTTGGGAGCACCCATTGGCGATGACCATCGCTGGCCACGACGAATCGGATTCCCAGGGCAACGATGAATTGTACCGACGCATCCTTGCTTACGCTTGCGATACCGAAAATTTCTGGCCCGAAATTCGAGCACTCATCAACGGCATACCGGAAGCCATTCCACGGCTGCAAGCCGCAGGAAAACTGCATGCAGTGGAGGAGTTTTCCTTTGTCTCCGATGTGCCTGGAAAAAATGAATCCCCAGGCTTTACAGGTGGAGGCAAGAGCACGGATGCGCTTCTGCAGTTGGTGCAGCAAGCGAAGGAATCCGTAATGATCCAAAGCCCATACCTCGTGCTCACAGAAATGGGCCTGGACTTGTTTCAGGCAGCAGTGGAGCGGGGCGTAGACGTCACAATCCTCACGAACAGCTTAAGCTCCACCGACAACCTGGAAGCTTTCAATGGTTACCAGCGCATCCGCTCCGAATTGCTTGCAGCTGGCGTGCACGTGTATGAATACCGGCCGGATGCCGCGATTCGAAAACGATTGATTACCGCTGAAAAACAAAAAGAACTCGACTATATGCCGACGTTTGGACTGCACGCAAAATCCATGGTGGTCGACCACCGCACAACGGTGATCGGCACCTTCAATTTGGATCCGAGAAGTGCCAATCTCAACACGGAATGCATTGCCATCATGACCTCAGCAGCGATGGCGCTTCAGGTAGAGGCATTGATGGTCGAGGAACTTTCGCCAGCGAACGCGTGGCAGACGACTGCACGCTTCAATCCTGATTCAGAAGCAACTGCTTGGAAACGCCTCAAAACGTGGACGAGGGGAATGGTGCCCGCTTCAATTCTTTAACCCTCATTCCGGCGAACCGGCGGGATCCTCTTCTGAAGGCAAGTCCAACAGTCGATCACTCTCATCGTGATCCAGCGTCCCCACCTTGCGGAGCTTACTCTCCATGACGTTGGTGCGGGTATTGCGCAAATCCTCCAGGGAACGCTTGGCGGTGGAGAGCTGCTTGTCGACGAGCTCGAGCTTGCTCGAAAACTTCCCGAACTCCGTCTTCACCGCTTCCAAAATTTTCCAAACCTCGCTGCTTCGTTTGGTCACGGCCAGTGTACGGAAACCCATTTGCAAACTATTGAGAAGCGCAGACATCGTGGTCGGTCCCGTGATGGTGATGCGGTGCTTACGCTGCAGCGTTTCAAACAACCCAGGATGTCGTAGGACCTCAGCGTACAGGCTCTCGATGGGCAAGAACATGATGCCAAAATCGGTGGTATGCGGCGATTCAAGGTACTTCTCTGAAATGTCCTTCGCGAACTTCTCAATGGTCGATGTCAGGGCCTTCTCTGCTGCGGAAATCCCTTCCAAATCTCCAGCCTCACGGGCATCCAACAAGTTTTCATATCCCTGCAACGGAAACTTGGAATCGATGGGCAGCCAGACGCTATCATCGTCTGAATTGCCTGGCATACGAATGGCAAACTCCACACGCTCACTGCTGCCCGGGCGTGTGGCGATGTTTTCCTCGTACTGCTCCAAAGGCAAAAGCTGTTCGATGATGTTTGCCAATTGATACTCCCCAAGAATCCCTTTGGTTTTCACATTGGTCAGGACCTTTTTCAAATCACCCACCCCGCTCGCCAGGTTTTGCATTTCCCCGAGTCCTTTGTGCACCAGTTCTAGCCTCTCACTGACGATTTTGAAACTTTCGCCCAAGCGTTTCTCGAGTGTGTCTTGCAGCTTTTCGTCGACCGTCTTGCGCATTTCTTCCAAGCGCTTTCCATTGTCCTCTCGGATGTCTTTCAGCTGTTTTTCAACCGCACCCCTCACGTCTTTGAGCGCCTCCAAGGATTGTTTGTTCTGCGACTCCAGTTGTTTCACCAAATCACCAAACTGGAGGCGCAAGGTGGCAGATTGCTCTTTGGAATTCTCTTCCATCTTTTTTTCAAAAGCCTCCTGAAGTTTTCGCTGTTCTTCCCGTTGCGCTTGAGCCTGCTCCGCTGATTCTTTTCGATTTCGCGCAAATTCATCCCGCATCGATTCGGACAAAGCCTTTAAATTCTCATCCGAATGGCCTTCGCCACCTCCGAGCTTATTGCGCATACCGAGTAGGAGAAAACACGCGACGCCAGCAAGAACGGCGGCTAAAGCAGCAAGTACAATGAGCATGAAATGGAAGCAGTTGGTGGAAATGGACGCATTCAAAACTACAAATGAAATGGGCAACCGCTGCTTTTTTCCGTGGGTTTGGGATTCGAATGCTGGTAAAAGAAGTTGGTGTGCTGGACCACTTCATTGTCAAACTCGCGGTGGAATTGTGGGGTCTGCGATGCCGAAATTGGAGGCGAAAGCCAAGACCAATCCCCTTTCACATCCCTGTCTTTGCGCTCTTCCGCCTTGCAAAATGCTTCAAATTGCTCGCCCAAGGCATGGTGATCGCCAACGGTAACCCCGGCTTGATCAAAACTATGCAAAACGGCACGGTTCAGCTCCACCAACGCCCGGTCTCTCCACAACGTACGGTTGGATGAATCATCAAGCCCCATCACTTTCGCGACACTCGGCAAAACGTTGTAACGGTGCTGGTCCGCGAGGTTGCGCGCACCAATCTCGGTTCCCATGTAATAACCATTAAACGGCGCAAAAGGATAAACAATGCCCCCAATCTTCATGGCCATATCGGCCAGTAACGGCACGGCGTACCACTTCAAGTTCAATGCGTCAAAACTGGACATTTCGGGATGGGTCAAATGCACTTCTTGAAACAAGTCAGGCTGTTCCTTGAATACTTCTTGAATCCGCGTTCGTTGGCCTTCAAGGATGAATTGCCAGGGCAGCGGGGTAAAAGGAGTTTGAGTCGAGGGCTTCCATCCTTGCGCCAGGCATGCATCGGTCAATGCAAGGGAATCCGGGTCACCGAGTACCCGGCCATCGTCCAATCGAAATCCCGCGTACCGCGTCAATTGGTGATTGGCAATGCGAACGGCATCCGCACTCCCCGGGCGGCGCGGAGCGAAAACACTGATGATGCTTTTGATGCGGCCGCCATTGAAGGCATCCTTGAGGTGCCTTTTCAGCGCACCTGTGATGGCATCTGTGGCATCATCTTCAGTGTGCAATGTGCGCAAATCGCGCACTTCAAGGGAGCGCCAAAGGTGGCGACCAATGCATCGATTGCTGTTACGCCAGGCCAGACGGGCACCGAATTGGAGCTCCTCTGCGGTGTGCGTGTATGTCCCAGATTGCTCAATTTCGTCGGAAATTGCACGAAGGCGTGATTCCATCCCTCCGACTCTGTCCAACGCTTGATGCGCATTCTTGTCAGACGCCATGGAATCAAGAAAACCCTGAGCCTCTGCTCGTAAATGGGATTGGGGTTCCGGCTGTGGCTTTCCACTCATGTCCTTCATGTCGTTAAAAACAGAAGCATCCGCAGAATGTTTGCCTTCAATCAAGGAATGATTTTTAGGTGGCATTTGCTGGTTAATTCAAATCAGTTGTAGGGAAGACTCGAAAGTAAAAAGATGATTGAGTAGTGCCCATCACCCCTTGACTTGGATCATCGCCGCCACCTCCTTGGCCTTGTCCACCAACTCCATGACATCACAGTCCTTTTGGTCAAAGGCCAGCGCAACCGCCATGCGTCGGTAGGGCCGAAGGGTTGGCTTACCGAAAATGCGAAAATCCGTGCCGGTAATAGCCGCAGCTTTGGAAAGGCCTGTAAAATGGGGCTGGTTCTCCGCCCGTTCATCCGACTGCGCATCTACAGGCGCAAGCACGACCGCACTGGCGCCATTCCGTTGGTGCTCGATCGCCGGCACCGGCAAACCCAGGATTGCACGGGCGTGCAATTCAAATTCGGAAAAATTTTGGGTACGCCCCAAGGTTACCATACCCGTGTCATGCGGTCGGGGAGAAAGCTCTGAGAAATAGACCGTTGCGGGCTCCTCCTCATTCGCCCGTTTGACAAAAAACTCAACACCCCAAATGCCGCTGCCTCCCAGTGCATCCGTTACCACAGCGGCCATTTCCTGGGCCGTGCCCAGTGCAGATGGTTCCATTGCCGCCGGCTGCCAGCTCTCTTGGTAATCTCCTCGTTCTTGCCGATGGCCAATCGGCGGGCAAAACAAGGTTTCTCCATTGTCCTGAGTCAAAGTCAGCAAAGTGATCTCGTAATCGAATTCAATGAATGATTCTACAATGACCTCTGCCAAATCGCCCCGAGATCCCTCAAGGGCAAACTGCCAAGCTTTTTCGACGTCATCCATTGAGCGAATGACCGATTGGCCTTTCCCAGAACTCGACATCAACGGTTTGACAACACACGGCATGCCCACTGCTTCTGTTCCTTCTTTGAGCGTTTCAAATGACGTGGCATATCGGTACGGAGCTGTTTTTAGCCCCAAATCTTGTGCGGCCAGATCTCGGATCGCCCGGCGGTTCATCGTATAGTTTGCGGCACGGGCCGATGGCACCACCTGAATTCCACGGGCTTCATAATCGTAGAACCGTTCGGTGCGAATCGACTCCACTTCAGGCACGACGATATCAGGGCGGTGTTTCGCGACAACGGTATCCAGGGCATCGCCGTCGAGCATATTGATCACCTCGCATTCCTGTGCCACCTGCATCGCCGGCGCATCAGCATATGCATCGACCGCGACCACATATTGGCCCAATCGTTGAAAGGCAATCACCAATTCCTTCCCGAGCTCACCTGAACCCAGCAGTAAAACTTTCTTTCGCATGGGGGAAAGTTAGCACGGAATTGCGGGGCAAATGGTTTGCGTTTTTCACAAGTCCTTGGCCATGCTCGATTTGATTTTGCTTAAATTCGAAAAAATCAAACCATGACTCACTTTTCATCCTCGCCGTTTCGGGTGACCATTGCTTTCGTCATTTTGGTGATTTCCGCGCAAGGATTGGCCGCGCAAGAAGATTGCATCGATCCGAGTTTAATCGACCCCACTGCATTTTGCCCGTTCATCTACGCACCGGTATGTGGCTGCAATAACGTGACCTATGACAATTCATGTTTGGCCCAGGTGATTGATGGAGTGACTTCCTGGACATCGGGTCCCTGTTCAAATGGCGACAACATTCCGCCTTCCCTCAACGTACCGGATAACTTGGTCGTTGAGTGCGGCGACTCATTCGAATTTGAAGCGGCAACTGCCAGTGACAATAGTGGATCGGTAGAATTAACCGAATCCACGCAATCCATTTCTGGACCGTGCGCTGGCACCGTGAGTTACATTCGCACGTTCACAGCCACCGATCCCTCCGGAAATTCTACCTCGGATACCCAACAAATCGAAGTCGTGGATACCACACCGCCCGTCATCATCGACCCACCCATGGACATGACCATCGGCTGCTCAGATCCGATGGAAGCTGAAGCAACCATGTTTGATTGGGCTGACTCGTTTGCAGGTGCCACAGCCGAAGATGCATGCAATACGGTGACTTGGAGCAATGATTTTGACGCCATCCCTTGGGTTACATGCGAGGAAACCCTTCTTGTGACCGTATCATTCATGGCCACTGACGGATGCGGAAACAGCGTCAGCCAGACGGCAACGTTAACCATTCAACCCAATCTAATCGATGTGGAACCCTGCACGGATTTGGCCGGGGTTGACTTCGGATTTTGTGATATGGTCATGGGCGTTGGCATCATCAACGGCAATTGCTCTTCCATCAGCGGCTGCGGTGCGCAAGTAGGGGCTATCAATTACGCTGAGGCATTGTACGATTCCATGGATGATTGCATGCTAGCCTGTCCGATCATTGAATACGGAGGGTGTACGTATACTTATGCCTGCAATTACGACCCCAACGCTGCTTTTGAAGACGGATCATGCTTGTTCCCACCCGAACATTGTCCATTGAATCCCGAGACACCCGGTGGGGGTTGCATGTATTCCGATGCGACCAATTTTGATGCGGACGCCAACTGGGATGACGGCTCCTGTTTGTTTGGGGATTGCGTAGACGCTTGTCCGGAAGACATCAACCAAGATGGCATCGTAACCACAGCAGACCTGCTTCAATTCTTAGGGGCGTTTGGCCAGGAATGCTGATTAAAAAGCTCCGATTCGATGGCTGATGATGACGCAGTTTATCAATCTTATTGTGCCTATGTCGCCGCACTGCCGGAGGATAATGTCCACCGGCATTACCACGACACGCAATACGGATTCCCGGTTGAATCCGATGATGAATTGTTTGGTCGGTTGATTTTGGAAATCAACCAAGCCGGCCTCTCTTGGACGACAATTTTGAAGAAGCAGGCCAACTTCAAAGAAGCTTATGATGGGTATAACATTGCGCGCATTGCCGCCTATGGTGAAACAGAGGTTGCACGATTGCTCAACAATTCTGGCATTGTCCGGAACCGCTTGAAGATTGCCGCAGTGATCCACAATGCAAAGCAGATACAAAGGCTCCAGATCGAATTCGGTTCATTCAAACAGTGGCTTGCGATACAAGGAATGATGGAACTATCGCAATGGGTGCTACTGTTCAAACAAACGTTCAAATTCACCGGAGGTGAAATCACACGTGAATTTTTGGTCAGCACAGGTTACCTTCCGGGCGCTCACATCCAAGATTGCCCCATCCGAAAATCATGAAACCACTTCAGCAAACAATCCAGGAACTTCAGGAGCGCAGCATGCTCGTACCTGGGAACATTCGAAAGGAGAGGCTTGCCACTCTCGATCAATTGGCCCATTGGATTTCAGGTCGGCCATTGACTGAGCCCACATACATTACGGTCATCTGCACCCACAACAGTCGACGGAGCCATTTGGGTCAGGTGTGGCTTCAGGCAGCAGCTTGGCATTACGAATTCGATAATCTACGGACATGGAGCGGTGGCACAGAAGGCACGGCATTCTATCCCAGTGCTGCTGAAGCACTCCGTTCACAGGGGGTCGAGCTGAGCCAAAACACCGATCGGGAAAACCCCATTTATCGCATCCAACTTCAATCTGGGCAGCCACCTTTCGATGTGTTTAGCAAGCGGTATTCCCACCCGTCGAATCCTCAAAGTGGATTTGCGGCCATCCTGGTCTGCAATGAGGCCAATGAAGCTTGCCCGATCGTTTCTGGCGCAGTTGCGCGCTTTTCGCTGCCCTACGAGGACCCGAAAATCAGCGATGGAACGGAACAAGAGTCCCGCATCTATCAAGAACGATCCAAGGAGATTGGCGCGGAGATGTTCTACATCATCCAGCGTGCGCGCGCAATCATGACAGCCAGCCAACCGTAGGAAATTTTAATTCAAGGCACGAAATCCGTCGCGCGGACCGAAAACCAACTCGCATTGGTTTCCATCTGTGATTGATGCGCAATTCATGGATCGAGGCTTAAGCTGCGGGATAGCAATCAAAAAAGGGAACCGGTCCATGACCGATTCCCTTTCATTCAGAATGCTATAAATGCTTATTCCGCGATCATGCGCATCGTCCAATACGCTTCACCTGGGAATTCACCGTAGTCAACCGTTACAGTCACACGCTCAATTCCGTCATTGTTGCTGTATTCGAAGACTTCGTAGGTGATGGAAGAAGCCGGTGTACCCGTGCCTTCGTTGTTCAACTCACCGCCGTTGTACGCCTTGTTGAAACCAATCCATGCCCCGAGTCCGTCCACTGTGATTTCAGTGTCCGTCGCTGTGAATGAATGCACTCCTGAACCGAACACATCGAATGGTGCTGCGAGTGCCGCATCATCCAAACATTCGTTGGCGCCGCCCATGTAGCTTTCAGCCCATACTTGACCTTGGGTTGCGATTTCGAATGTGCCATCATCGAAGAAGATGAATGCATCATCCAATTGGCAAGCGCGCTCAATGACACCAGCGGCGTCAATGCCGCCCCACCATTCGCTGCTGCCCTGACCAGGACCAACATAGTATGAACTCTCGCCATCGAGTCTCCATGTTTTTCCCTCTGCACTAGACAAATCGGCTGCCGTAAAGACAGCAGAGCTGATGGACACGACTTGTGACGTTTGATCGCTCAGCATATCGTCATCCATTGCCGTCAAAGTGACGGTGTAATCTCCATCAGCGGAGTAGGTGTATACCGGGTTTTCTTCCGTGCTGAACCCACCGTCACCAAAGTTCCACTCGTACGAAGTTGAATTCGAAGAGGTATTCGTGAAGGTCACCGTGTTGCCATCCTTTACGAATGAGAAACCAGCGATTGGAGAAGAAACGGGAATCGGCGGAATGTCAGCCGGGTTGTGGTAACTCTTCAGGTAGAAGTTCCATGCTGATCCGTCTGCCAAGTTCACAATCGCAACATCCATCTTGTCCGCGATTTCGCCCTCTTCCATGTTGAAGATGGTGTACGTTCGCGTTGCCGTTGGCAAGTAGCTATCGCCATTTTCCGTCTTATTTGGCAATCCAATGTATGCTCCGAATCCCTCGATGACGACGGTATTCTGCGCGCTATTGAAGCTGAAGGTATACTCACCTCCATTCGCCCATGCACTGAGGTCTTCGCCATTTGGTCCAACAAAAAGACCTGGCTCATCCTCGGTATGGCAGCTCTCGGTCGATTTGCCCAACCATCCGCCGTTGGCGTCAGAATCAACGAACACGGTCCCTTCGGTGTTCTTCTCCCAGGTTCCATCCGGGTTGAACGTAAATGAATCGTCCAAAATGCATGGACGCTCACCCAATGGCGTTACACCGCCGAATGACCACCAAGACACATCACCAATTCCAGGGCCAATGCCCAACGCAATTTCCTCCCGATCGAGGTACCACACCTTGCCGTCCGTTCCTGTGAGGAATTGCTGCGCGGTGTTCGGATTGACCACATTGATCGTTTCTGATTTCGAGGCTGTCCCTGCTTCACCTGTTGCGGTGAGCATTACCTCGTACGTGCCACCCGCTGCGTATGAATGGGTCGGCCCTTCTTCTGTGCTTGTGTTTCCGTCACCAAAATCCCATGCGTAGGTTGACGCATTTTGTGAATAGTTGGTGAAGACAACATCGGACCAGTTGTCCGCACTGATTTCATATTGGAAGCTCGCAATTACATCTGCTGGCTCCGGATTGTCGTCATCCTTGTTGCAAGCGGCGATTACCAAGCTTGACAAGAATAGGACGCTAAGAACTCTTAAGGTCTTGTTCATCTGAAATGAATTATTGATTTGGGTTGATTGAATGATTCTAGGGTTTCACCTGCACCACGATTCAATTGAATAGTGACGCTTCTGGGTACGTCGTGAGGTTCGTAGCGAGGACTGTTTCCTCCAGGGCAATGGGCAACCACAAGTGTTCCTCATTGAAATTCCCTTCTTTATCTCCATCGCCAACAAACAGACTCGCATCGGCACGGCCCGATCGAACGAGGTCGAACCAACGATCCCCTTCACAAGCGAATTCAGCCCGACGTTCGTACCAAATGAGTTCCTGTAAGCCCCACCCTTCAGCGGCCATTACATCAGAAGCTGTTCGGAAGTTGCCGGCATTGTCGCCAGGCCCTGCCGCCCGCTCACGGACGATGTCGATGTAAGACATGGCTGAGCCGTCATCTCCCGACCCCCGGTGCAATGCCTCTGCAAGCATCAAAAGAACATCGGCGTAGCGCAGTGCGTGCGCATTCAGCGATTTGGTCAAATGCTCATTGCCACCGTTGACATTCATGCCGGCGAAGGATTTGTAATTGGCATATTTCTGCTGCCAGTAACCGGTGAAATCTTGCGGGTTATTCTGTGTCATGTCAATGATGGGGTCGCAACTCAAGCCGGCATCAGCTAAGTCTTGGGCCAACTCATCCTCTGAAATAATCGCAACGTCACGACGGTACTGATCATCGTCCAAGAAGTGATTCCAAAGGCCCTCGGTTACGGCCATAAAGCCCCACCCTGCTTCATACGCTGGATGTTCCGCACACAATCCTCGAATGCCACACAATTGGATCATTGCATTGCCATCAACTCCTTCGCTCCATCCCCAGTCGCTCGAGTAAAGTGGGTTGTGCTGAATTTCGAATACGGATTCAGTGGTATTGCGGACGCCCAACTGGTACAAACGCTCCATCTCATCTTCCAATTCATAAACTCCCAAATCCACAACTTGTTGAAGTGCGGATGCTGCCTGGTCAAACATCATGACATCATCTCCTTTCAAATCTGCCCAGTAGAGGTATGCCTTTCCCATGAGCGCCAGGGCCGCACCGCGCGTCGCTCGTCCTTCTTGACCGGAAGGAGCACTCGTTGGAAGAACTGCCGCAGCATCTTCGCAATCTTGCACAATTTGCTGCATGACCTCCGACAGTGTATTGCGACTCAAATCCAGCGCATTTGGCGTGAGTGTTGTCGTTACCAAGGGAATTGGACCGAAATGACGGAACAATTCAAAGTGATAGTAAGCGCGAAGAAAAAGCGCCTCTGCTTTGTACACTTCCACAGCTGGGGTCGAAAGCTCCGTCAACTCCAACAACGCATTCACGCGGCCAATACCGATGTAGCTTCGGCGGTAAATGGGATGTGTAACGGTATTGATGTTCGTGTTTCTAAAATCATCAAACTCTTGCCACCCGGGCTGATCATTATCGGAAGGATCTCCGCCTGCGTTGGCATTGTCTGAACGAATTTCACCAAACATGGTCGGGGAAATCCATTGGCCAAATGCCATGGACCAACCGACGGGATCGTAGGCACCAATGAGGGCATTCGAAACTTGTTCCTCGGTCTGGTAATAGTTACTGGAGAGGAACTGGTTCACAGGATCCACCTGCAATCGGTCTTTGTTGCATGCAGCAAACACCATTGTAAAACCAGCAAGAATGAGAAGGTTGCGGAATGTCGTATTCATGATTCTGTGCTTTAGAGGGTTACGTTAATGCCCGCTCCAATGGAACGGTTATTTGGATAAAAACCTTTATCAATTCCTGTATCCAAGATCCACCCGCTCGTTCCAATATCCGGATCGAAACCTCGGTAGTTGGTGATGGTAAGCAGGTTATTCGCCGTGAAGTAAACCTTCACTTCTTGCATCTGCGCCTTGTCAATCCAGCGCTTTGGCAAGTTCCAACCGATTTGAAGATTGCGTAAGCGCAAGAAATTGCCTTTTTCGACATAGAAATCTGAAGGGCGCTGGTTGTTATTGGGGTCGGTAGAAGTTAGACGTGGCAACACCTCACTTGGAGCGCCCGGTGTCCAGCGGTCCATCCAAAAACTTTGGTAGTTTGAGAACGTGACATCCGATCGCTCGTAGGTCCGGAAAATATCATGTCCAATTTGCGCATTGAAAACAGCGCTGATATAAAAGTCTTTGTAATCGATGTTGGAACTCAATCCAAAGATGTGCTTCGGCCAAGGATTGCCTATATCTGTGATGTCGTCTGAATCAATGACTCCGTCACCATTTGAATCCAAAAACTTGATATCCCCTGGCGCTGCATTGGGCTGGAGCAAATCCCCTTCTGAATTGATGTGGGAGAAAACTTCCGATTGACTCTGGAAAATCCCATCGCTTTGGTAGCCAATGAAATGACCAACTGCATAGCCTTCGCTCATGCGCGTAATCGCCGTGTTTCGAACCGGCCAGCCCCAACCATTGAGAAACCCTGTTTCCCCTGCTACATGGATGACTTCATTCGTGAAGTGCGTGTAGTTCAATGTTGTGGAGAAATCTACTTCGTAAACGGATGCGCGGTGTGTAAGGGACAGCTCGATTCCCTGGTTTCGAATCTCACCCAAGTTCGAAATCGGGTTGTTCGTTGCACCGATATAGCCCGGAATCAACTGTGCCATTAGCAAATCCTTCGTGGTCTTTCGGTAAACATCGGCTTCAACGGTAAGCTTATCATCAAACAAGCCAAGCTCAATTCCGATGTCAATTTGTTCGCTCTCCTCCCACTTCACGTCTTTGTTCGGTGGCGTAGCCAATGCAGAACCTGTGTTGAGTGTTTGCTCCTCCGCTCCAAAAGCGTAGGTAAACACATTTTCAACCCGTGACACATAACTCAGGGGAGCAATGCGATCGGATCCGTTCACTCCCCAAGAAGCCCGCACCTTCAAAAAGCTGACATCTTCAAATCCATCCATGAAATCTTCATTGGAGGCTACCCAACCCGCAGAAAAGGAAGGAAAGACACCAAATTGGTTGTTCGCTCCAAAATTGGAAGAGCCATCCCGGCGGACCGTTGCAGAGAAGAGGTACTTCTCATCATAGTCGTAGAGCAATCGCGAGAATGTACTGATCAACGCATAGTCCACAGAAGCGCCACCAAACGTCAGGTCCAACGTGTCTTGTCCCGCGTCGATGTATTGAAAATTCGGATTGAATTGGGAATCAAAAGGAATATTGGATGTTGAGCCTCCCACTTGACGGAATTCATTCGCTCGGTATGACGTTCCGAGCAAGAAGTCAAAATTGTGCTTCTCATTCACGGTCTTGACATAATTCGCTGTGTTTTCCCACTGAATGCCCTGGAAGTTTCCTGAACCTTGGCTGACGTCATTCGTCAAATTGCTTGCTGCAGGATGGAATTCATAGGTAGGAGTGAAATTGCGGTAATCCCACCAATTGAGGTCAAAGCCCAAATCCGTTTTCAATCGCAGTCCTTCGATCAACTCCGCCTCCAAATAGACATTGCCCAAAATCTGATCGGACTTGCCATCTCCGTTCATAAGCCACAATCGGCTCAACGGATTGATGTATTCTTTTTGGACCCATGGTGATTGTGCAAAACCATATTGGCCTTCATCACTGTATACAGGCGTCAATGGGTCGTACGCAAATGCGTCCGATTGGACGCCGCCAAAAGCACTGTTCGTTCCAATGTTATTGTTGTCTGTCCTGTTCAGGTAAAGGTTCTGACCAACCGTCAAGATTCCTTTGACTTTTTTGGTTGAATTGTAGCGCAATGCATAGCGCTTATAATTGGACTTCTCCCCGCCAATGACACCATTCTGATTCCAATAGTCGATGGATAGATAAGAGTTTTTGCCCGAGGCCGTGATCCGATGATTGACCACTTGAGCCGGATTGAAAATCTCATTCATCCAATCGGTATCATTGGCGAGCGCATCTCCCAAGTCCGGAAAGCCCAATGAATTCAGCCCAGCAGTCTGGTTGCTATTCGCGAACTTTTCACGGATCAACATCACGTAATCTTCTGCGCCCAGCATTTCGGGCAATTTCCAAGGGCGTGAGTTCAAGTAGCTTGTTGAGTATGTGATCGAACCTGCATCCTTCCCTGTACCACTCTTCGTGGTGATGATCACAACGCCGTTGGCTGCGCGGGCTCCATAAATGGCACTGGAGGCCGCATCCTTCAAAATATCGACAGATTCGATGTCGCTCGGGTTGATATTATCAATGTTGCCAACCTGAAGACCGTCTACTACAAAAAGCGGTGTATTGTCTCCGTTTGTGCTGATACCCCGAATAAGAATGCTCTTGCCAGCACCGGGCTGTCCACTGGACTCATTGATCAACAAACCTGAGGTCTGACCTTCCAACGCACTAATCACGTCGGGAACGGCAATGCCTTCGATGTCTTTCGCATCAACTTTCGAGATGGAGCCCGTGGACACTTTCTTCTTCTGTCGACCGTAGCCCACGACAACCACCTCATCGACCAATTCTGCATCCACCATCAGCCGAATCGTCAAAGGTTGCGCATCCACCGCAGTAACCGTTTGCGTTTCATAACCAATGAAGCTGAATACGAGCTCGGTCGGAAATGAAGGTACTTGGATGGAGAAGGCGCCCGTTGCATCTGCAACGACACCGTTGGTCGTTCCTTTCACCAACACCGTTGTTCCGATGAGCGCATTTTCTGAGTTGCCGTCTAAAACTTTTCCGGAAAGGGCAGTGGATTGTGCTTGCGCTCCGATGGCTACACATAGTGTAGCAACGATGAGCATGAGCGAGTTACGCCAAAAGCGCAGCAGGTTCGTATGCATGGTAGTTGTTGAGTTGAAGGGATTGTGAATCCTATGATTCGGTGCGTAGTTCATTAAACTCCCCGAATTCGTGTGCAATTTACACTGCAGATTTGAATTGTACAAAGTGGTTTAATTGGGTCCGTTATTTCGCCGCTTTGACGAAACGACCTACTTCGATTTCACCATTTTCTTTTTGAATAAAAACATGGTAGAGCCCCATCGACAACGTGCTCAAATCCAACGGTTCCTCAATGACTGATACTTCTTCAAATACCTTTCCATACACCGGCCTTCCCCTCGAATCATAAATGGACAATGCCAAATCTTGGCTGAGGAACACCCCGTACGCGATGGTAATCTGATCCGCTGCAGGATTCGGGTACGTCACGATATTATTGAAAGCAAAACCGTAAGAAATCTCTTCTTCTTCCTCTTCTTCCTCTTCTTCCTGTTCCTGATAATCAAACTGAATCCAATTGAGATTGAACGGTGCATCCGTGATTTGTACACGCATGGTGTACATGCCCGTGTCCAAGTTGGCCGTAGCCGAAGTGGTTGCCCAGTTCTGCCATCCTCCAGTGGGCTCAAATTCTGATTGGCATACATAGATGACTTGTCCGTTTTCCCGGATCAGCCGAACGAGAACTGCGCCAGTGCCGTCGAGGGATGCGGTTCGAAAATCCACATTGTAAAAGCCTGAATTGCTGACCTGGACTTGGTATTCCAGAATGTCGCCCGCATCCAAGTAGCCGACGTTTTGTCCGCCTCCCACATCCGATGTTCCCTCCAATTCCACGCCCATTTGATAAGAATATGATTCTGCCTCGATTCGACCGGGGATTTCGTGGACGATGTCCAAGGTATTCAGCACATCCTCCAATTGAAATGCTTCGAGGAGGTCACCGTCTTCCGCTTGAACAGCAGATCCTGAATACGAGATTTTGATGACATCCGTTCCCTTCAGTGGTTGATCCATATCGAATACAACCATGCGGTCATTTTCAGCGCTCAGCGCCAGGGAATTGAACGAACGGACGTCGCCATTCACAGCAATCTCAAAACCTCCTGGGACGGATACCAAGGGAGCCTGAATCGGCTTATTCACCGTCATCTCGATTTGGTCGTTGTTTCGGGTTTGAGCCGAAACAAATTCATGGTCGGCGTCTGCCGGTGACATTCCGGTGTACTGGAATTCAAAGCTGCTCAAATTGAATCCAGGCTGATTCATGTAGAACGACAATGTCGATTGGCCCTCGTAAAGGATCACATCTTCTACCTCCACGGTTGTCCAGCTTTCCCAGCCTCCCGAATTCGCCACGGAAACCGGCTGAGACACATCGGCTCCATTGACCTCAAAATGGAATGTTCCGTCGTCCGCACCTGCAGCAACGCGCAACGCGACATCGTAGACTCCGGCAACTTCAACATCGACGGTGTAATTCATCCACTCATCGGAAGCCAACCAACCCACGTTGTAACCGTTGCAGTTGATCACATCTCCGCACGGTTGCACGTCCACTCCATCATTGCGGTATGCCCACCCGCTGTTCCATTCGGTGTAATTTCCGGTGGAGACGTGGTAATTCGCCGTCTTGGTGTCCGAATACGCCGAGCCTACCACCCCAAGATCGAAATCCGTAGCGAAAACGACACCCGGTATGGACTGTGGCTCTTGGAAAGGACGTGTTTCATTGGAATAAACTTGACGGAACATCGCATCCACAACGTCTTCTTTGAACGCACAGTTTCCCGTCTTCAAATTCTCCGCGAGCTCCATCAGCGCAGCCGTCGCATCCTCAGTCGTTGGCGCTGGTCCACTGCCTCCCCAGTGATTCAACAGCGCCTGATAGTTATCCGTTTTGGGAATGCTCAAAATCGCCGAAATATTGTCAACCTTCTTCAACGGCCACCACGCCCAGCCGATGCCGAGGTCCTCCAGCAAACGAATTGCATCACGGAACCAAACATTTGAATTTTCACCACTCTCTCCCAAATACAGCGGGACATTGTGCTCATTGCGCATGGTTGTGACCCACTGCATGGTCTCCGCGGTATTGGTACTCCAATATTTGTGGGGTGAGTATACCAGGTTGTCATCCCACGGTGGGGTCAGACCCGTGAAGTCATTGGCCCACCAATTTCCTTCAATGAAAATAATGTGATCCGGATCCACCGTGCGAATGCTATCCGTTACCTCCTCATACAATGCTCGCATGGCGGTGTTGCCCGGTAAGTCCCAGTTCGGCTCGTTCAGCAAATCGTATCCCGCGACCCAATCTTCATCGGCATAGTGTTCCGCCAATCGCTTCCACAAAGCCACCATTTTATTGCGATTTTCTGCGCTTTGCCACAATGAAGGATTTGCGGGATTGTAATCCGAAATGGCGGCATCATAGCCTTGGCCCCCTGGGGCGGCATGAAGATCAAGCACCACGTAAATTTCGTTCTGTTTGCACCACGAAATGAGACTGTCAGTCAACTCAAATCCAATCTCAAGCCAGGTGTTTTCACCTGGCACTGGTTCCTCTTCAATGGGCAACGTAAACAGGTTGTAATGCATGGGCAAGCGCACGGAGTTGAACCCCCACGCCTTCATCGAATCGATGTCACTTTTTTGGACGTGATTTTGAAGCCAAGCGTCGTAAAATTCTTCCGTAGCCTCTTCTCCAATGGTCTCTTCAATCTTCTGCCGAATTTCCCACTGGGGGTTGGCATAGGCCGAAGTCTGAAGCATATAACCCTCTTGCACCATCCAACCGCCTAGTCCCATTCCGCGCAGCAGAATGGTATCCTGAGATTCATTGACGATGGCGTGGCCGAGTGTAGCGAGCCGATTTTGTCCTTGCAGCGAACCACAGAGGATGAATGCTGCGAAAAAGGCGGGAAGGAACTTATGCATGACCAAGTTTTTCAAGTGTCAAAATTACACTTTTCATTGAGGCACGCAAATTGACGTGCTCGAAACCGCTAATGATTAGGTACAAGGGGATCCTTTTATGGAATTGCCACTGTAACTTTGTACAAAACACACCCAAACGTGAAATTCCAGCACCTTCCCCTCTCGCTCATTGCGCTTCTTGTATTGACCTCCTGCGAAAAGGATGAAGCCAATGGTGCCGTTCCTGAAGTCCTTCTCCCCATCAACATCAGTCAACTGGAAAATGAGGAGAATACCATCTTCGAATTCCCAATTGTATTGAGCGTTGGCACCGATAGAGAAGTTACAGTAACCTATGAAGTAAAGCCGATCACGGCGACCGAAGGGGAAGATTACATCGCTGATGCCGGAACGATTGTTTTTCTTGCAGGCACCACGGCTGCATCCATTGACATCGAAATCATTGTGGATGAGTTCGCTGAAGAAGACGAACAATTCCGAGTGGTCTTGACGAGCTCATCCAACGGATTGATTGCAAATGGCTTGCAAGAGGCCATTGGCACCATACGCAATGACGACACCGTGATCCAGGTCTCGAATGAAGGCTATGAAGCGGCAAACGAATACCCTGGACGCACGCTGGTTTGGTCCGATGAGTTTGACGCCAGCCAAATCAATCCGCAACATTGGACTTATGATTTGGGGGCTTCGGGATGGGGCAACCAAGAATTGCAGAATTACACCTCCAATTCTGAAAACTCATACGTATCCAATGGCAACCTGATGATTGTCGCCAAAAAAAACGGTTCACAATACACCTCGGCACGGCTCAAATCCATCGGGCTCCAAGAATACCAATACGGTCGAATCGATGTCCGTGCCATTTTGCCTTTCGGACAAGGGATTTGGCCAGCGATCTGGATGCTGGGAGCAAACTTCCCAAGCGCAGGATGGCCGGCTTGCGGGGAAATCGACATCATGGAGCTCATTGGATCAAGTCCAAGCAGCATCCACGGAACGGTTCATTTTGGCAACAGCTACCCCCAGCACCAATACACGGGAGGCAGTCGATACCTTTCGGGCGGTCAAACGTTTGCGGATGAATTCCACG
>Ga0206125_10001439_pt1 | contig 27888 bp, 25 predicted proteins | sample Helgoland_Spring_4_FD_148598 | JGI IMG/M metagenome (GOLD analysis project Ga0206125, IMG submission 148598) | Pelagic subsurface seawater microbial communities from Kabeltonne, Helgoland, North Sea - Helgoland_Spring_Bloom_20160331_1 | ecosystem: Environmental > Aquatic > Marine > Epipelagic ... | reverse complement strand
TTTGGACGTTTTGTTTTTATAGAGTATTCTTTTGAAGATATCGAATCAATTCTCGTATTAAAACCATAGATTGATTTAATATCATTCGCAAAATCAAACCAGGAAACTTTACCTAAATTTGTGTAATTATAAATACCTGGTTTCCAAATTTTTTTATTAATTATTTGTAAAATAACCTCTGCTAAGTCAGCTGCAAAAGTAGGTGAGCCGACTTGGTCATTAATGACATTTAATTCACTTTTACTTTTCATTAAATTAACCATTTTTTTAACAAAATTATTGCCAAAACTAGAATACAACCAACTTGTTCTAATTATAATAGAAGAAGGATTATTTTTCATACATGCTAAATCTCCAAATAATTTAGTTTTTCCATAATTATTGACTGGGTTAGCTTGCATATTTTCATTAAGAGGTGTCAATGATGTTCCATCATAAACATAGTCGGTTGAAATATGTATTAACTTACAGTTATTATTATAACTCCATTTCGCTATTAACTCAACTGATTTATGATTAATAATATTAGTAAGTTCAAAATCATCTTCCGCATTATCAACCGAGGTATAGGCAGCACAATTAATAATTATGTTAGGTTTGCATGTATCTAAATAAATATCAATATTATCAAGATCTGAAAGATCGAAGGATTGACGATCTGTGAATAACCATTCAAAATTATAACTAATTGAGATTTTATGTAATTCACTACCCAATTGACCATTTCCTCCTGTGACTAAAATTTTCATTAAAATGGATTAATTATTTCATTAAAAGTGGGTAGATTTTTGTCTTTTTCAGAGACAATAATTTCATTTTTATTAATTTTCCAGTCAATATTTAAATCAGGATCATTCCAAATTATTCCACTTTCAGATTCAGGATTATAATAATTATCTACTTTATATGAAAGGATTGCAGATTTACTAAGCACAATAAAACCATGAGCAAAGCCTTTGGGGATAAATAGTTGCTTTTTATTTTCTTCTGTTAGTGAAATAGTCTCAAATATACCATAAGTTTTAGAGTCCTTTCTGAGATCTAGAGCAACATCTAACACACCACCTTTTAAACATCTGACTAATTTAGCTTGGGTATATGGTGGCTTTTGAAAATGCAAACCTCTTAAAACACCTCGAGAAGACTCTGATTCGTTATCTTGGATAAAATTTACATTACCAAGTAACTTATTTATGTTTTTTTGATTGTAGGACTCCATAAAATAACCTCTATTATCTTTAAATACAGTTGGCTTTAATACTACTAAACCATCAAGCTTTGTTTTAATTAAATTCATTTGACTTTAAGATTTAATAAATACTGGCCATATTCACTTGCTTGTAAAGTTTGAGCTAACATCTTTAATTCTTCTGAATTTATATAACCCTTATTAAAAGCTATTTCTTCAATACATGCAACTTTTTTTCCTTGTCGTTTTTCTATAGTTTGTATAAAATTTGAAGCCTCTAAAAGCGAGTCTGGAGTTCCTGTATCAAGCCAAGTATAACCACTACTCAAAAGTTGAACATTTAGATTGTTATTTTCTAAATATATATTATTAATAGATGTTATCTCTAACTCTCCACGTTTACTAGGTTTAATATTTTTAGCTGTTTTAACCACAGAGTTTGGGTAAAAGTATAAACCAATAACAGCATAATTACTCTTTGGATCAAATGGTTTTTCATCAATTGAAGTAATTTTTTTGGATTCATCAAAACCTAAAACTCCATATCTATTAGGATCATTTACATAATACCCAAAAACAGTAGCCTTTTTGGATTGTTTAACTTGCATAACAGAATTAACTAACAATTCATTAAAGCCATTTCCATGAAAAATATTATCTCCAAGAACCATACAAACGTCTTCAGAGCCAATAAAATCTTCAGCTATAATAAAAGCTTGAGCTAAACCCTCTGGTTTAAGTTGTTCTATATAAGAGATCTTAACACCCAACTGATTCCCAGATCCTAATAATTTAATATAACTAGGCAAGTCCTGAGGGCTAGAAATAATAAGAATATCTTTAATTCCAGCTAAAAGTAAAGTAGCGAGCGGATAATAAACCATGGGTTTATCATAAACACACAATAGTTGTTTTGAAACACTTTTTGTGATTGGGTACATTCTAGTACCATTACCTCCCGCAAGTATAATTCCTTTCATATTCCAAAGTTAGTAATTCTTTCTAAAGAAAATCTAGTTTAGAAAATGAAATTTTTTAAATGTATGTTGATTGATATCTTCATAATTGGGAAGTATATTATTTGTAATTAATAATTACAAATAATACATGAAGATTTATAATAACAAGACTTGAAGAAAACTAACGAAAAAATATTTTAAAATTTGAGACTACAGTCCGTAGTCTTTTATATTGAAGCTAAAATAACATTAGCGACTCCTATTAATTATAGTTACTATTTAATGCTACTTTTTTAATTATCGATTTTAATGAGGTTAAATTAATTCTATTTTCTAAATTTAAATTAAAATTTGATGTAACATACCCTATACCATTATGCTCACCATTTTTAATGGCAACAAAAGCTAAATATGATTTAAAATTTTCTAATTTTAAATTTGATTCTTTGGAATAGATTGAATCATTATCTTCAATATCATTTGGATATACCAATTCCACAAATAGACTTGCACCTCTATTATCAACCTCAAATATTTTAATATCATCTTTAAAAGCATAAAAACTATTCAATAAATTTTCGGCATTTTTCGCATCATTTTCATTATTAAATTTCACTAAAAAATCCCTAGACATTCTTGGTAAAATTTCTGAGAAATTTTTAATTCCAATCGTCTCTGCAAACTTCACATGTTCTTTGAGACGCCAGTAAAAAGTTAAATGCTCGTGAGGTTGTTGATGGAGACCAGTAGCTATAATTAGTTTAATATCTTTCAACTTCAATATTTCACCAATCTGATAGTCATATTCTGAAAGAATTTGAATTAATGGATCATAACCATTAGGACAATACCAATCTGGGTTTTTTAAATTTCCTTGATATGCTTTTGAATTAAATAAATAATGATGCTGGATATGAGCTCCTGAATTTAAAAATAAATTAGAAAAGTCGGGTTTGTATTTTTTCCAAAGGGTCAGATGAACATCTGCTAATAAACTATCAAGAATTAACGCTTTAGCTCCAGGATTTTTTGCTTTGAGAATAGTTTTTACATAATGAAACCATCTTGAGATGGGAACATACAATAAAAGTCCAAGACCTAATGAAATCATTGATTTTAAATTTAATTTTGATTTCGCATTATCATTTACTGATTGATGTACGGCCTGATACAATGCTTTTACGATCCAATTTCCAGATGGATTCGTTTTAGTCCATGGGTCTGGAACAAAAAAAGCAGGATTTTTTAAACGATTATCAGCATTAAAAGGAGATACCGCACCAACCGAAAGCCCTTCAGCTTCCAATTCCTCAAATATCTGAGAAAGTTCAGGGTTATTAACAATATCCCCTAAACGAAAAATATTATGTTCTTTGTAACTTTTTCCTGAATGTATAGTTACCCATTGTACCCAGGGCTCTAGAAGTTTATACTCATTTTCTGAAACTGTTTCTATAGGAGGTTGTATTTCAAATATTTTTTTAAAATTAGGCAAAAGATCCTGATCTATATAAAACTTTATATAATCAAAGTTAAGCTCATTTAAACCCAATAAAATTGTTTTGTTTTTCATTTTTTATAGTTTTTTATAAATGTTAATTAAAGAATTATAAACAATTTTTTCAGAAAAATCACTTTTATAAATTTTATAACTAGCTTGGCCCATTTTTTTTAATTCTTTCTCACAAATAGAATTTATACTTTTTTCAATTGCATCAACAGATTTTGGTTCAATTAAAATTCCATTTTCATTGTTGTGTATTAAATGGTCACAACCAGGCATTTTAGTGGTAATTATTGGTTTTTTCATAAACATTGATTCAAGTAAAAACCTTGGTGTACCCTCTCTGTAGTAAGTTGGTAGAATTGAAACATCTATAAGGGATATAATTTCAGGTATATCATTTTGTTTTCCCAAAAATTTAATATTGCCGTAGCCTTGTATTAGATCATTTAAAGAGTTTTGATTTAGGGAAGATTCGTTATTCTCATCAAACCAACCAACAATTAATAATTGTATTTTATTTTTTTTTGAGGCCAACTTAAATCCTTCAATTAACTCAACTATACCCTTTTCTTTGAGTAGTCTAGAAACAAAGAGGAAATTCATAGTGCCATCTTGTGAAAAATCAAATTGTTTTTTAAGATTATTTAATTTGGTGATTGAAATTGAATCATAACTAAATCTCTCTTCATTAACAGCGCTTCCTTTCACACAAAATGACTTTTTGGTAAGTCCCAAGTCTGTAATATCATGGTAGTTTTGAAAAACAGAGACATGTCTAAATAACAAATAATTAAACCCATACAGTATCCTAGTAACAAATTGCATCAATTTATACTTAATTGAGGAATGATTAAAAGCAGCACCTAGACCAGTGATATGATTAACTATTTTTGATTTTGTTAAAATTCCGGCTATGAAAGTTCCAATAATATTTGGTTGTAATCTATATGTATGAATAATATCAAATTGATTATACCTGAAAATTTTTATTAAATCTCTGGCATATACTAGCTTATTTATTATTCCAGGCCCTCTAATATTATCAGAAACTGCAATTACTTTTATGCCATGAGATTTAATTTTTTCTAAAAAACCGTCATTTGGTAAAATCGCATAGACTTCATAACCCAAATTTTGAAGATGTAATGCATATCTTAATCTGGCGTTATAAAAGTCAATTCCTAAATTTTCAATTAAGGCAATTTTCATTTTTATAAATAATTATAAAATGTTATTTACATACCATTTTTGAAAACAATAAAAAGTCCATACTCTATATGTGTTATCAATCACTGAATTTAAGTGGTCTTCAACCAATTTTGTAATATAATTAATATTAAAGATATTTTGACTTAATAATAGGTCTTTATCTATATACCCTATTAATTCAGTCCTAAAAGAAGTTTTTAACCAATCTCCGACCGGGACGGCGAAGCCCTGTTTGGATTTATCAAGGAATTTATTTGGAAAAAACTCTTTAAAAGATTCTTTTAAAAGAAATTTTTTATTCCATCCCTTTAATAAATAATTATCTGGTAATTGAGATGTGAAGTTCAAAATATCTTTATTTAAAAAAGGAGATCTACATTCAATTGAACTTAACATACTAGCCCTATCTACTTTTGCCAAAAGGTCTCCCTCAAGTGAAAGTTTTCTGTCAATATTTCTAAAATCATTTAATGAAACAATTTCATTAGATGGACCTCTATAATAATTTAGTAATTCATTATTATTAGAAGAAAAACTAAATAAATTTATTAATTCTCTTTCTTGAAAGCCAAGAGAAATAATTTTAAAATAAAAATCATTATTGTAGTCTACAGCTCTTAATAACTTGTTTAATTTGAATACTACTCCTCTATTGTCACTTCTAGAACTCAATAATCGATCAGAGTTTTTCAATAATGAATTATGTAAATTCTGTGGAATATATTTTGAATAAATATTATTTATTTTTCCCATATAATACTTATTATATCCACCAAATAATTCATCACCTCCATCACCTGTCAATGCAACTTTAACATTATCACTGGTATATTTTGATACTAAAAAAGTTGGTAATGCAGAAGGATCTGCAAAAGGTTCATCATAATTTAATAATATATTATTAGCATCATCTATTAAATCTTTATCCGATATTATATATTCATGATGATTTGAATTTATAAGCTTAGAAACTGTTCTTGCTTTATCACTTTCATCAAAAGATTTTTTTTGAAATCCAATGGAAAAAGTATCAATCTTCTTATCTAATTCCTTACTCAAACAATAGGAAACTATTGAAGAATCAACACCACCAGATAAAAAAGTTCCAATAGGCACATCTGAAATAGATCTGGATCTAACCGAATCGAATATTAAATCTTTAGTAATAACTTTTGCTTCTTTAAAAGATATGTTTTTGTAAGATTTTTGATTTGAGTATTCTGGTTCCTTTATTTTTATAAGGGTTATATTATTTCTACTACAATCAAACTCAATATAAGAATTTGACTCAAGTTTGTAAACATTTTCATAAATTGTGTGAGGTGCAGGGATATAGGTTAATTGAAAGAATAATGAAATACTATTTTTTGATAAAACTAATTCATTTTCACATTGATTTTTAATTGATTTTAGTTCAGAGGCCCAAAATAAATTATTTTCTTGTTGATAGTAATACAGTGGTTTTTCCCCAAAAAAATCTCTAGCGATAAAGACTTTATCAAGATTTTTATCATAAATACTAAATGCATACATACCGTCTAGCATACCAAAACTATCTACTCCGTATTCTTCATATAATTTAAGGATAACCTCTGTATCAGAAGATGTTTCAAACTCTACGCCAAGATAAGCTAGTTGAGATTTAAGCTTCTTGTAATTATAAATCTCCCCATTAAAAACTATAACCTTAGTTTTATCTAAAGAAAAGATAGGTTGCTTCCCTGTATTTAAATCAATAATCGATAGACGTCTCATACCCATCGCAATAGAGTAATCATTATTAACCTCTTCAAATACTCCATCATCATCAGGACCTCTATGAATGATATCATCATTCATTTCAGAAACTATACGAAATAGTTGCTTGTCTCTAGTCCTTGAATAAACCCCATTAATTCCACACATAGTATTCTTATAATTTATTTTTAAATATATCATTTACTGATTTTTCCCAAGAAAAATTTTTAAGAAAAGCGATATTATTAATTTTAATATCGCTTTTTAAATAATCAAAAACTTTTTCACTAATTAAATCAATAGAATCATCCTGATTTATAAGTAGTGCATTTTCGGGAGCAATCTCACCACAAGAACTGGTTTTAGTTGTTATAATTTTCTTCATTAATCTAGCTGATTCAATAATTGGTAATCCAAAACCTTCATATTTTGAAATAAAGAATAAACTTTCCATGTTCTTATATAAGGATAACAACTCATTATCAGAAACTTTTCCTATTAATTTAATTTTCTCATTATTTGAAACCATACCATCAATATCAATATCGAAATTTTTTTCACTCCCAGCAATTACAAAATAACCATTGTAATCATGTTTTTTTTGTAATAAAGTAAATATTTCAATCATCTTCGGAAGGTTTTTATGAGGCCTTCTGTCTCCAATGTATAAGAGGTATTTTAAATTTAAAACTTTATTAACATGATAATTATCTTTGAGATTTTTGATTGAAATATCAAAAGCATCCTCGTAAACCACCTTAATCTTGTCTTTATATTTTGAATCTATATATTTTAATACATCTTTTTTTGTAGATTTGGAAACAGAAATACAATTTGTGTTATTTTTTTTTAAATTGATTTTTAATATTGATTTGAAAAAAAACTGCTTTAATTTTTTGTAATTTTGAATATAATTTCTTACTACTAACGGAAGTAAGTCATGTACAACAAAAATTACCTTTATTTTTCTAATAAAAATTGGTGCATCAAAGTGAGGGTAAAAATAAATATCTGAATTTGATGCATTAACATATCTAGAAACTATTAAGTGGTGCTTAAATTTATATAATGGTGCATTTAAAAACGTAATTTTAAATGTAGAATATGAACTTAATTCTTTAAAAAATGGGTTTTGAGAATAATCATTATTTGAATCTAAAATTATTTCCAGTTTCTGGAAAATCCCTTTTTTTATTAATGTAATTAATACTGAAAAAGTATAACGCCCGAGACCGCTATAAATGTTTTCAATATGGCGGGCATCAAATAAAATTTTTAGATTTTCTAATTCCTTCATTTAATTTTCTTTAATAAAATATTTCTTCGGAGTTTATTTATGGCATTATAAGATGGTTTTTCAATGATGTAATACACTAGAACTCCAAAACATATAGCAATGAAAAAACTAATTATATCAAAGTAAAGTGATTCATGTCTATTGATATTAGTTATTTTGTATAACCAATGAAATACGAATGTATGAGATATATATATTGAGTATGATGCATCTCCTAGAATACTTAAAAAATTATTCGAAGGCCATTTCGTTTCATTAGATAAAGCCAAATAAAGAATTATTGAAGATGGAAAACCAAAAACCAAGAATCTTAGATACGTAAAACCTATTGTTGAATAATAATTATGGCCAACAACTAAAAAAGCAGATAAAAGCAACAAACAACCTAGAAGCATTATTTGGTTTGAAAACAATATTTTTTTCTTGTATAATTCATATATAATAGTGCCAAAAAAGAATTCTAAGAAATGTCCATATAATTTGTCACTATATATAATTAAGTCAAATACAATAAAAAAAGCAAAAAGTGTAAAAATTATAAAATACTTTCTTGATGATGTCTTTTTGAATAAAAAAATTGACAATGCACAAATTGAATAAAAAGAAAATTCGTATTCCAAAGTCCAACCAATGGAAAGCAAAGGAGATGTTTCAAAATATTTCACAAAAGTCAAACTTTGAATAATTTGATTTAAATCTGTTATTGTTGTAAAACCAGATAAAACATATAACAAGGTAAAAAGATAATAAATAGGTGCAATTCTTAAATACCTGTCTAAAAAGAAAGTTATACTAGATTTATTTGGTTTTAAATCAATGATATAAAACATAATAAAGCCACTAATAACAAAAAATAAATCAACACCAATATCACCAAAACCCCAAAAAGTATGTGCCCCTAAAACGGATATAGCTGCTAGAGCTCTCAAATGTTGTATGGAAACTATTTTATTTTTATTGTTCAAAATAAATTTAATTTTTTAAGTTGTTTTTATATCACACTAATTCTTTGAAGAATTTTCACTAATTAGCAGCAAGTTTTTTATTTTATTGACTCTTTCCGTCATATTATAATTACTTATAACCTCATTATAAGCTTTATCTGTTATTACTTTATTGTTTTTATTAATAATGGTTGTAATTCTATTTATTAAATCCGTATCGTCATCAATGTTGAATATAAACGAATTTGACTTATTTAAAATCTCAGGAATCGAACCTATATTGGGAGCTAAAATAGGATTATTAGTGGCCATGTATTCGAAAATTTTATTAGGAGAAGTACACCAATATATAGGAGATTTTTTTGAGGTAAGGTATAATAACAAATCTGCAGCTAACTGATATTTTACTACAATATTTTTAGGTTGATAATCAATAAATTGTATGTTTTTAAATGAATGTAGTTTTGTTTTTAACTTATCAATATCTTGTAAGTTACCTCCTAATTGAATAAGTTTAATTTTAGGAAAATTTTTCAATATAACTTTGAACTTTTCAAAACCTCTGTTTTCAAACAAACTACCTGTATGAACTATAACAAAGTCATCAATACGAAAACCCAATTCTTTTCTTAAATCATTTTTTGTTTTAGTAGTTTTATAATCATCCAAATAAGCACCATTTGGTATGACTGTAATTTCATTCTTATAAGAAAATTTTTTTTCATAATAATCCTTAAGAGATCTTGTAATTGTAACCAGATTATAAAATTTATTTTTAGCAACAATAGATTGTAAAACTCTGGAAAGAAAACTTCTCATGGGTTGATGTGCCTCGTAACAAGTTGGAATTTTAAAAAACACAGTTGACAATAATGAAATTAGCACATCTCGAGTGTAAATATGTTCAATATCGGATTTTCTTAAAAAGAAAAATATTTTGACTGCAAAAAAAATATTTTTCAATATTACATTTTTGGTTTTTATTTTAATAATTTTTCGATTGAACGGAAGGTCATCTAAATAGTCACTTTCTTTTGAAGTACTTACTAATAAAAAATCAATGCCAAAATAATCATCAAATGCTTTACACATTGATGTGATTTGTTCCGCTTGTGCAACTTTATTCGGAATAGTTACTCTTGTTATATATGCAATTTTAGTCATAACTACAATTTATTATAATTGATTTTTTTAAAGATATATTAATTATGTAATTTCATGATTTTCATCACAAAATATTATGCATTTGCTTTCGATTCATAATTTACCAACTATTAACATTAATAAATGTAATAATTAAGTTTAAGGTTAAAATTGACAAACAATAAATCATTGTAAATTTATTGATTTCGAAAGTTAATATGAAAGTAATAATCATTAAGGATATTGGAATTAATCTAATAGCAAATGATACTTGTGGAAATAAAAAAACATATAAAACAATTACAATTAAAACATAATTCATTAATATTTTTTTTTTAAAATTTAGTTTATCAAAATTTATCAAAAGCAAAGGAATTAAAAGATATAATAATAATTGGACAAATAAATTTATCGACATTACATCCATGGAACCTATAATTTGAGTAATAGTATAATTGGAATTATAATCATCAGACAAAATAATTTGTAACAACTTTAATTTATCTAACAAACTATCAAAATTAATAAATGAGAGAAAATTTTTTAAAACTGTAAAAAGTATAATAGCGACAATAAAAATATTTAATCGCTTATTTGTTTTTATAAAATCTAATCTTGAGGGTAATAATAATAATAATAATAATACCCCCCCTTGTAAATAATGCATACCAAAACCTAATAGAATTATAAATATTCCAGATTTCTTATTTTTATCTAAATATAAATAACCATAAAACATAGTTAGTGTACATAATGTAGTCCTCAAAATATTAATAGTGTTTTCCAAAAAAATTGGACATGTTAGCAATAGAACCAAAAATAAATATGAATTTTTATTTTTAGTTATATTATTTATTTTGGTTACCAATAATAAACAAATAGATGACATAACAAAAGCGTAATAATACCATCCACTACCAAAAAGTAGTATAATATAATTTAGAATTTTAAATACTACATCTCTACTTAATAATTCCGTTATACTATTAAAATCATTAGCCAATAAAAAATAATTATTAAAATAATTTACTGAATCTTCTCCAACTTCTATTCCTCTTAACCCTGTAATTAATAAATATGCTAAACTGAAAAATATTGCTGAAATAATATTAATTTTTATTTTTTTTTGAGTAACAGCAAAAGTATAACCAAAAAAAGAAAGTATTATGACAAAAAATAAAACCATTTTAAAAAATTAACTTAATATTATTTTATCAAAAAAAACAAAAAAATTTGTTGTTTTACAATAAATCATTTCAGCACGGATAACTTTTTATTTAACGCTACTAACCATGCTTTTTTACTTTTATAATCATTAACTAATTTACCTTCATGAAAATCAAGAGCCTCAGGAATTCCGCCGTGATTAGAACCTAGTGCAGGAATTCCTAATAAAGTAGATTCTTTTGAGATTCTTGAATATCCTTCTCCACACTGGGACGGAATTAGAATAAGCTTTGCAGTATTAAAAATATTATAAACGGAATCTTGCCATGGCATATAAGTAATATTCTTACTTATATAGGTTTTGTTTATTTTTCTGGTAAATATTTTAAATTTTTGTTTTGGTAAGCTCTTCGCAAGATATTTAATTATGTGTGTTCCTTTAATTCTTTCATCACCAACAAAAACGATATATTCTCTTGTAGACAAAAAATCATCTACATTAATTTCAATTTCAGGAACTATTACTTTTGCGTCAACTTTAAATTTATTAAAAAGTAAACCTTTTAAATAATGAGATGGAGTAACAATTTGTTCAGCACCAATTAAAGCAGCACTTAATTCTGTTCGATAAAAATAATAAAATGGATACTCTAAAATAGAGTATACAAACTTAAAAAAATATTTATACCCAGAATAATAATTACTAAACACAGCTAAATCAAATTCTGACCTAATTTGTATTTCATATTTAATATCTTTAGTTAAGGAGGATAAAACTGGGTAATTAATACCATAAGCAATTATATAATCTATATTTAAAGAGTTAAGATATTTTTTTATTTTATTTTTATTTAAGAAATATTCAACTAAGAAAAAACGATTAAAATTAAATTTTGTCCTGATTATTTTATGATAGAACAATTTACTATTTGATATTGGTATTTTTTTCTTGTTGTGTAAACTAATTAAACCTATTACATTACCCGTAGTTTTTAAAGCATAAGATAAAACACTCTTTTCAGCACCGCCAACATTGAATCCAATATACCTTGAAAATATTATTATTTTATTCATTAATTTAAACTATTATAGACTTTTAAAATGTTTTCAGAATATCTATTCCAACTATATTTTTTAATATTTTTTTTAGCATTCACCCCCATAATTTTTATTTCAGAAGGGTTTTCTTTGAAATAGATCATCTTCTCTTTAAGTATTTCACTATTTTGTTTTTCAACTATAAAACCATCAACATTATTAGTTACTATAGAGCCACTTTCGAAGGTGCAAATAATAGGTAAAGACCTATTCATAGCTTCATAAACAGATTTTGATGATCCTTCTAAAAGAGAGGGGAAAATATAAATATCACATCTTTTAAAATATTCACTAGTATCAACAAAACCGGGCAAAATAATATTATCAAACTTATTATATTCTATTAATAAATCCCTTATTTCACTTGAAACTCTTCCGCATAAATGTAATTTATCATTTTTAAAAATTGGATTTGACCAAGCTTTCAACAAGTACTTGATTCCTTTCCTGTTATTAATAAGGCCAGCAAAACAAAAATTTATAGATATTTGTTTTGTGAAAGATTTTTCAAAACAATCAATATCAGCTCCAAATTCAATAATTTTAATTTTATTAGACGAAATATTATATTTCATTATTTCATTTTTAACAAAAATAGATGGAGCTAAGATTATATCGGCAAGATTGAAAGATTTAAGTTCTGCAGAAATAATTAAATTCGACTGCTCATCATTATATTTTGGATAAAGTTCGTCCGAAATTGTTTGACTATATCTAAATGGAGCAATTGGAACGTCTAAGACAATTTTTGATCCTTTTTTTTTTAACTTTAGTAAAACTTCAGGAATCATGTCCCAAACATGTATGATTGAATTACTGTCAATTTTAATTTTTTTTATATAAAGATTAATAAAAATCTTAAAGATTAATAAATCATAATACTTATGATCAAAATTTTTAAAAAATTTAGTTCTAATGTAATTCAAAACACTTGGTATTTGACTAAAAAATCCATATGTAAAGTAATTTTTAGACTTGAAAATTGAATTTCTTGAAACAGAAAAATTATTAATATTATTAGAATTTAATAACGTGATTATTTTGGCAGTCCTTAGACCAATATTACCAATTTTACCAATTTTAGAATTACACAAATGAATAATGGATAACTTTTTCATAAACTAATTATATTATAAAGGAAATATATTGATTGGAAAAATACCTGAATCATAAAAATTATAAAGATTTGTATAGAAACTTCCATTTATCAAGCCAATCAGTAACAGAAAAATTAATTATACTATTTTTATATAATTTTTGTCTCATTTCATAAAAATCCTCTCTATTCGCATCCATCCTCATAATTAAAGAAACTATTTTTGAGATAGATTTATCGAAAAAGTTATTTTCATCAAGTTCAAGGATATACTTCTCAAATTGAAGTCTATTATGATATTTTTCACCTAATCCACCTGTATAATAATATACAGGAGTGTCAATAAGAAAACCTGTTTCATTATTTTGAACATAAGTTTCACCGTGTTGGCCTTTGAATGAAATCATAGGTATAGAGTATTCAATTGAATCTAAGAAGCATCCAAGAGTGTCACCCAAAGATAAGTTTAACATTAAATCCATATTCAAAAATAATTTATCTCTATCTTTAAAATTCATTTTTTTAGCATTAATAACATCAAGATTTGGATAAGTATCTAATGAAGGAAAATCTTCACATATACACGTAAAATTACAGTTTGAAGAATTTGAGTTTACCGCTTTAATAATACGTTCTAATAAAAATAAGCCTTTAATTGTTGGTCTGGTAGCAGTAATTACAATGTTTAATGTGTTTTTATTTTCAAATGTTCTTTGATAAATTCTTCTTGGTATTTGATTTATGAAAGTGGCAATAGAGTTAATTTTATCAGAATGCCATTTTTTATGCATTAAATAAGAACTCTCTGATTCATAGACAATTTTCAATAATTTATTTGAACACATTTCATTTTCAACATGCTCGATAATACGTTCATAATCTTTGAAATTTTTAGAATCTTCTCTCTCTTTTGATAATGTAATAAAAGACTCAATCTCAGCAATGTATTGATATTTTAAAAAAGTTGAGGGAACTCTATTAATTGCGTGAAATCTTTTTGTAAAAAAAGGATTGCTAGTTAATTTTTGAAGATGAATACATTGAGCAAAAAAAACTGGGTGAATAGATTTAATATGCATTGGGACCAATGCAAAGTCGTTTGAAAATTTACTATCTAATGGTCTTTTGATAACCTCAAGTAACTTTTTCAGGTAATCCAAATATTTATTCATAATATAATTACTCTATTTTTTTTAATTTTTTAGCTGGAATACCACCATAAATTGATAAGGATTCAAGATCTTTATTGACGAGAGATAAAGCAGATACTGTTGTCTTACACCCAATTGTTACCCCCTTAGTAATGACACATGAACTACCAATCCAAACATCATCTTCAATTATAATTTTTGCAGAAAAATGATTTCTAGGAAATTTATCTGTTTCTAAACCAGTACTGTGAATTTGTGTTCCCGATGAAATTCTACAATTATCACCAATGATAACACCTCCTTTACAATTAATTAAACTGCCGTCATTAATTGTAGTATTATCACCAACTTTCAATTTATTGGGGTATTTTACAATTACCTTTCCGTATATCTTAACATTTTTACCCATACTAGCTCCTTTCATTACTAATAATTTAGCTTTTAAGTAATAAATTAAATCGTAAAATATTTTAGTTAAATTCATGTTTTTTATATTTAATTATCCAATATACTGCAAGGATTATACTGTTGACCAACAGAGATAAACCAATACCGACAAAGCCAAACATATATAAGAGAATAGATGATGATGTAATTATACAAAAAGTTGAAATTAAATTAGCATATAATGAAAAATTAGGATTAACTGAGCTCGAAAAATTTGTAACCCACCAAAATATTGACAAAAATAAAGATGTAAATGGTAAACAATAAAATAAAAAATTAATTTCATAAGAATTTTCAATTTTTAATAAATCAAAAATTGGTTGTTTTAAAAAAGAAACAAATAACACAAATACACAAACTATCAAAGACAAATAAAAACTAAGTTTTACCACAATTGAATTTGCTTCTGCGTATGATTTAGAATTAATTTTTTTAATATATTTTGGAAAATAAATTTGTCTAAAAGGTTGTATGAAAGCATTTACTGGCAAAAATATTTTTTTTAGTTTATCATATATTCCAACTTCTAATGGAGTAACAAATAAGCCTAAAATTAAATAATCAATTTTTTTATTTCCAGATTTTAAAGTTGCTGTCATAAAGAGCTTTGAGCTATATGAAAAAAAACTACGAAAATATAATTTTTTAGATTTATTTGCTGGTCTAATATTTATCCTATTATAATCAAAAAGGAATAAAACATAAATTATAATAGTAAAAGCAAGTGTTGTTAAAACCTCTGTGAGTATTAATGATTTTAAATTAAATTTTAAAAAACCGAATGAAATAATTAGTATTATAATTATTTTAAATATTAATTCAGAAATCATTATACCATAAAATTTTGTAAACAAATTATTGTATTGCCAAAAGCCGTTAACGGAATTTCGAAGTAGTATAAATAAAGTTTTTAGAGAAAAAAATGCAGCTAAACTGTAAGCAATTTCAATATAACCAGATGAAATAAACATGAAAATGATCAATGAAAATATTACTATTAATGAACCCAGTATAAGATCAGTAATTCTTCCAATTTTCAAAATACTATTTACAGTGTAAGTTTTTTTTGCTAAAAAATAAATTATTGATTCACCACTATTGAAACCTATAAATGAAGTCAGAAAATCTAAACTAGCTATTAATAAAACATACTGTCCATATTCAAATGTTAAGTTAAAATAGTTAAAAATAAAAATTAAAAAAAAGGAATAAAAAATTGTTGTAAACTGAAATAAATATGCGGACCCAAAACCTTCTTTTATCAATCGTCTAATGAAGGTTGTAATATTATTAAACATTTTTGTAATAGGATTTAAACCAAGTGGTAAATTTGTTTACACCATATTTGAATTTTGTTTTTGGACTATAATTATAATCTTTAAACAAGCCTTCGGAGTTAGCCCGAGTTTGATTTACATCGACTGGTTGTGAAACTAACATTTTTTTAGTTATTTTTTTATTTTATTGAAATCTATTAATTTTGATAAACCTTGATCAATCGAATATTTTGACTCCCATCCTAAATCTATTAAAGCTTTATTATTTACATTAACTGTGTTCAATTCGCCCGGGCGTTTTGGAATTGCTCCAAAAAGTAAAACTGTTTTATTTATTTCAAAAACTTTTTCAAAACGTTGTTTTACTTTCATTATAAAATTTTTGACAGATATTGATTTTCCAGTACCCACATCAAATTGACTAAATGAACCTAAACTTTCAATATTTTCTAATGTGCAAATGTAAGCAGAAACTACATCGTCAATAAAAATAAAATCTCTAAACTGTTCTCCACTTGTTAGTTTAATCTCTGGTACATTTTTCTTTAGTTGTGATATAACCCATGGAACAAATTTTGAAACATCATCTTTTGGTCCATACATATGTTCAAGTTTTAAATTTACAACTTGTATTTTATCTGAACACTGTCTTAGCCATTCCACAAACTGTTTTTTTGAGAGTGAGTAAGTATTAAGATATTTACTTAATAAGGTATCCGTGTTGAAAAAGGTATCCGTATTGAATTTTATACAGGCATCTAAAATCCTTAAACTAAACATTAAATTGGTTTCAACTATTTGTGATATATTGTTATCATTACGACCATAATGGCAAGCTGTATGCATTACATAATCTATACGTTGGTCTGTAAATGCTAATTCTAGAGGTTGAATATCCACATCATAGGAGGTAACTTGGGACATCAAGTGTTCAATACGCCAAACTTTAGAAGTGGCTCGCTTTAGTATTACCAATTTATAACCTTTTAGTAATAAAGCCTCTAAAAGATAACTTCCTAAAAAACCAGTTGCTCCAGTTAGTAAAACTGTTTTTTGCATTTTTTTAAAAGTTTAAACCAAATAATTCTTCCATCTTTTCAACAACAAAATCAAAATGAATCTCATCTAAAGCTGGTTGTACACCAATCCAAAAAGTATCATTCATTGTTTTTTCTGTGTGTGTTAAATCTCCTACCACTCTGTACTCAACATCTTTAAAATATGGTTGTTTTAATAAGTTTCCTGCGAAAAGTAATCGAGAACCAATTTTGTGACTGTCTAAAAATTTAGTAACATCAACTCTTGAAATTCCGCAATCATCTTTCAAAGTGATTGGAAAACCAAACCAAGACGGGTTACTATTTGGAGTTGGAATTGGTAAATAGATAAAATCTGTTAAAGACTCTAATTTATTTCTCAAATAAGTATAATTTCTTCGTCTTTTTTCTATGAAATATTCTAATTTTCCCAACTGAGCAAGACCACATGCTGCTTGCATATCCGTAATCTTCAGATTATAGCCTGAATGAGAGTAGACATATTTGTGATCATAGCCATAAGGTAGATCACCATGTTTTTGTTCAAAACGACAACCACAAGTATTATCACAACCAGGAGGACAATAACAATCTCTTCCCCAATCTCTAAATGACTCTGCTATTGCTTTTAATTCAGGATTGTTCATAAAGACAGCTCCACCTTCTCCCATAGTCATGTGGTGGGCAGGATAAAAACTTAAGGTTCCAATATCTCCAAAAGTTCCACATTTCTGTCCATTAAATTCAGCTCCTAATGCATCACAAGTATCTTCTACTAGCCATAAATTGTGTTTATCACATATTTCTTTAACTCTACCTACATTAAACGGATTCCCTAATGCATGGGCTAGCATAATAGCCTTCGTTTTAGGTGTAATTGCAGCTTCTATTAAATCTACATTAATATTGTGTGTTTGAATATCAACATCCACAAAAACAGGAACTGCTCCAAACTGGATAATTGGGTTAACAGTGGTAGGAAAACCTGCTGCAACTCCGATTACTTCATCTCCTTTTTTAATAGCCCTATCTCCAAGTTTATTTGAAGTTAACGAGTTAAAAGCAACTAAATTAGCAGAAGAACCTGAATTCACAGACAAGCAATATTTTACGCCTAAAAATTCAGCAAGACCTTTTTCAAAAAGAGTATTAAATCTACCAGTAGTCAACCACCCATCTAAAGAAGCGGCTACCATGTTTTGTAATTCTTCTTCTCCCATTAATTTACCCGATGGTGGAATTAATGTTTCCCCACCAACAAAAGATGTTGGTTTGTATTTTTCTTCAGCATATTTAGTAACCAAAACGGCTATTTCTGATCGTAAATTTTTTAATTTCTCGTTTTCCATTATTTACTGTAATAATTTATTTCTTTTAAACATTGCGTTTTAATATCACCTCCATTACTATAAATTTGATGCCAATCAACTATTGACTTGAGTACAAATTGTAAATTCCATTTAGGATTCCATTTCAATCTATTTGATGCTTTTGAACAATCTAGTTTTAAAAAAACTGCTTCATGAGGATTATTATCTTCATCTATAATCCAGTTAGCATTATTTCCCCAATATTTGACCATTTTATTTAGAATCCAACTCACAGGTTTACAATCTTCATCTTTTGGCCCAAAATTCCAGGCTTCTGCAAATTCATCTCCGTTAAGAAACAACTCTTGAGCTAAAACTAGGTAGCCAGAAAGTGGTTCTAATACATGTTGCCATGGTCTTGTCGATAAAGGGTTTCTAATTACCACTGGTTCTGATTTCTCAAAAGCTCTTAAAATATCAGGGATCAAGCGATCTTCGGCCCAGTCTCCTCCTCCAATAACATTTCCTGCTCTCGCAGAAGCTAATGAAGCAGTATCACCAGAACTGAAAAAAGATCGTCTGTAGGCAGACGTCACTAGTTCTGCACAGCCTTTACTACTACTATATGGGTCATGACCACCCATAGGCTCATTTTCTCTATACCCCCATTCCCATTCCTTATTTTCATAACATTTATCTGTAGTAACAGAAACGATCGCTTTTAAATTTGAGCATTTTCTAGCTGCTTCCAGTACATTTACGGATCCAATAACATTTGTTGTATACGTATCAACTGGTTCTTGATAAGAAAGTCGAACCAATGGTTGAGCAGCCATATGAATTAGAATATCTGGACTAAAGCTAACTATACTTTCAGTTAATTGTTCTAAATTTCTAATATCTCCTATTTCTGATTCCATCTCTGCAGCAACATTCGCCTGGACAAACAAAGCTGGCTTAGTGTTAACATCTAGAGAGTACCCTTTAACTAATGCTCCCATGTTTTGAAGCCATAAAGACAACCAAGACCCTTTAAATCCGGTATGACCAGTAAGGTAAACTTTTTTACCTTTCCAAAAACTATAATCTACTTTTCCTTTACTTATTTCCAAACTTTCCACGGTGCTTTATTTTGATTAAGTAATTCATTTAATTTCATTTTATCTCTCAAAGTATCCATTGGTTGCCAAAAACCATCATGTTTATAAGACATTAACTCTCCGTCAGATGCTAAACTTTTTAAAGGTTCTTGTTCCCATGTAGTATCATCACCTTCAATTCTTTCAATAACTTTTGGAGATAATACAAAATAACCTCCGTTAATTAAGGCTCCATCACCTTTTGGCTTTTCTTCGAATTTTTGTACTTGATTATTTTCAATTCTGAGAGCTCCAAATCTTCCTGGGGGAAAAGTTGACGTTAATGTTGCCAGTTTTCCGTGGGATTTATGAAACTCTATTAAACTTTTAATATTAATATTAGCAACACCATCTCCATATGTAAAACAAAATGCTTCTTCATTTTTTATATAAGGTAATACTCTTTTTAATCTTCCTCCAGTCATAGAATTGTCCCCAGTGTCAACAAGAGTAACTCTCCAGGGCTCTGCACGATCTTCATGAACAGTCATTTTGTTGTTTTTCAAATTAAAAGTTACATCAGATTGATGTAAAAAATAATTAGCAAAATATTCTTTTATTACATACCCTTTATACCCACAACATATTATAAACTCATTAATCCCATAATGAGAATACGTTTTCAATATGTGCCATAGAATTGGTTTCCCTCCAATTTCCACCATAGGCTTTGGCTTAGATACTGTTTCTTCGCTTAAACGTGTCCCTAGACCCCCTGCTAAAATTACTGCTTTCATAGTTTATTAATTAGTTTGAACAAATGCATCAGAAAAAAAGTTATTTTCTTTTAATTTATTTTTAAAGAATAATTCTTTTGCTGAGTTTATCATATCATTAGACCCACAAGCATAAACTTGAGTGTTTTCTATATCAATCTTCTGTTTTAATACTATATCTTGAACATAGCCTTGAGCTCCATTCCAATCTTTAACTTGTCTGGAAAGTACAGGTATGTATTTAATATGTAAATTTTTAAGATTTGGCTCCCAAAATAAATCTTTTTCATATCTAGCTCCAACAATCAACCAGAAATTCTTATTCTTATACTTTTCATGTGTTTTATCTAATCCATCTAAAATAGATTTAATCGGAGCGATTCCTGTGCCTGTGGCTAAAAAAATAATGTTTTTGAAACTTGAATCTCTAAGAAAAAAAGTCCCAATTGGTCCTTCAATTCTCAATAGATCATTAATTTTTGCTTCTTTGAAAAAATACTCACTCATCAATCCATTTTCGTAATTTTTAATAAAAAACTCTAGTTGATTTTTATGATCTGAATAGTTAGCAATTGAATAACTCCTCTTTAAATTTCCTTTGACGATATTTACATATTGTCCAGAATTAAAATTAAAATTTGAGTTAGGAGGTAATCTTAAAACAATTTTTATAACATCATTTGTCAATTTTTCAATCACGCTAATTTTTGAAGGAGTAATTTTCTTTTCGAAAATTGTAATCTCTCCCAAATCTTCTATATCTAATTTTAAATCACTAAGAGGTTTTGCGTTACAAGAAAGTACAAAGTTTGCAATCTTATCTTCTTCTGTTAAAACAAGTTCCTCTTCCTTATTAGTCGTCTTTCCTGACAATACTTTTACGATACAGCTTCTACATCTCGATGATAGGCAACTATGCTCTAAAACCAAATTATTTTTTTTAGCTGCTTCAAAAATTGTTGAATCTTTATCGCAAGTAAATGTTTTATTATTTTTTAAATTAATTTTAAACATTATTTATAATATCCTTTGTACCATTTGATAAAATTGCCAATTCCAGACTTAATTTCTGTACTTGGAGTATATTTATAGTCTTTGATCAATTCATCTACATCAGCAAATGTTCTAGGAACATCTCCTTGTTGCATTGGGTACATTTCTTTAATCGCATCCTTACCTATTGCTTCCTCAATAGTCATTATAAAATCTTGTAAACTTTCAGTTTTATTATTTCCAATGTTATAAATTTTATAATGTTCTCTTGAATCAATATTCTTTTCAATGATCTTGGTAACACCATTCACAATATCATCTATATAGGTAAAATCACGCTCCATCTCTCCATTATTAAACACCTTAATAGGCTGATCTTTTGAAATTGCTTCAGTAAATAAATAGTAAGCCATATCCGGTCTTCCCCAGGGACCATACACTGTAAAAAAACGTAATCCCGTAGTTTTAAAGTCATATAAATGACCATAGGTATGTGCCATTAATTCATTACTTTTTTTTGTAGCAGCATATAAACTAATTGGTTGGTCTACGTTATCTGTAGTTTCAAAAGGTACTTTTTTATTCTCTCCATATACGCTAGAACTACTAGCATACACCAAATGCTTTACTTTATGATTTCGACACCCTTCAAGTATATTTAAAAAACCTGCGATGTTACTATCAATATACGCTTTTGGATTTTCTATAGAATATCTGACACCTGCCTGAGCGGCTAGATTACAAACTACTTCAAACTGCTCTTGTTTAAATAAATTATCAACACTTTCATGATCAACTAGATCTATTCTAGAAAATCGTAAAGAGTTGAATTTAGCACTTTGAACTTCAGTTTTAAAGAGTTTCGTTTCAGCCTCTTTAAACCCTAATTCGTTTAATCGATCAAACTTTAGTTCAGGATCATAATAATCGTTGATGTTGTCAATGCCATAAACTTCATGACCTTGTTTTACTAATTTTAAACAGGTATGAAACCCAATAAATCCAGCTGCGCCAGTAACTAATATTTTCATTTACTTTTTTCCTATTTGATAATATTCAAATCCTTTTTCCTCGAGATTAAATGTATTGTACTGATTTCTACCATCAAAAATAACCAGAGTTTTCAATTGTGTTTTAATCTCTTCAAAATCAGGCGAACGAAATTCTTTCCACTCAGTGAGTAATACTAGTGCATCTGAGTCTTTTAAAACATCATATTTAGAATCAACATAGGTTATATTTTGAACTCCTTGCAGGTAATGCTCTTTTGCCTCTTTTACTGCCTTTGGGTCGTATGCCTTTATTTTAGCACCTCTACTTACCAACTCTTTAATTACATAAATGGCTGGTGCTTCGCGCATGTCATCAGTTCCTGGCTTAAAGGCCAAGCCCCAAATACCAAAAGTAAAGCCAGTTAGGTCTTCTCCAAAACGAGCTACAATTTTCTGAGCGATCACTAATTTCTGCGCATCATTTACTTCTTCTACTGCGGTGATTAATTGCGCAGTATAGCCACTTTCTTTGGCGATTTTAGTTAGTGCTTTTACATCTTTTGGAAAACAAGAACCTCCATAGCCTGCACCAGGATAAATAAAGCTATATCCAATACGCTGATCGGAACCGATTCCGATTCTTACTTGATTGGCGTCAGCTCCTACCTTTTCACAGATATTAGCAATTTCATTCATAAAAGAAATTTTAGTAGCTAACATTGCATTGGCAGCATATTTTGTCATTTCAGCAGAACGAATGTCCATGGAAATAAAACGATCTCTGGACATGCAAAAAGGATGATATAATTGTTTCATCTTCTCTGTAGCATAATCAGAATCAGTTCCTATCACTACTCGATCTGGCTTCATGAAATCTGCAATAGCTGCTCCCTCTTTCAAAAATTCAGGGTTTGAAACCACATCAAACTGTAAATCAGAATTCCGTACATCTAACTCTTTTTGAATAGTCGCCTTTACCTTATCTGCAGTACCAATAGGCACAGTAGATTTATCAACCACAATCAATTTTTTTTGCATCGATTGCCCTATAGATTTCGCTACAGCTAATACATATTGTAAATCTGCAGAACCATCATCTCCCATAGGAGTTCCAACGGCTATAAAAGCGATTTCAGAAGTTTGTAAAGCTTCGTGTAGCTTTGTTGTAAAAAACAAGTTTGCATTTTTAACATTTTTTAAAACCATGGTCTCTAAACCAGGTTCAAAAATAGGAATAATCCCTTGATTTAATTTTTCAATCTTGACTGGGTCTATATCTACACAAGTGACCTTATTTCCCATTTCTGCAAAACATGTCCCTGAGACGAGCCCAACATATCCTGATCCAATAATTGTAATATTCATAACTTATTTGTTTTCTTCAATTTCTTTTACTTGCTTTCTAAGTCCACTCGAAGAGAACCTATGATCTCTCGAATTGCAATAGAGCTCAATTCCCTTTTCTTTGCAATACATTCTACCTGTATAGTTTTTTTCTTTGTACTCATCGCCAATAATTCGAACATCCAATTTAAAAGAACGCAAAATATCTTCTAAATCTTGTTCCGATACGTAGGGCACAATCTCATCTACATGCTTAGAACCTTTAAGCTGAATATAACGTTCAATAATAGTCTGTGATGGTCCATTTTTCTGAGGGCGATCAATCGAAGGATCTAACTGCAGACCCACAATTAAATAATCACACTGACGTTTTGCTTCTTCTAACATCTTTACATGCCCGGCATGAAAAAGATCAAAGGTTGTAAAGGTGATTCCTACTTTCATAATTGTCTATTATATATAAATTATAGTCTTGCGTTTACCAGATTTCTTGGAAGAAATCCTTTTAAATCATATACAATACTTTTAGAATCTTTCTTTAAAGACTCAATATTTATCATTGAAAATTTCTTATGAGATACCGCTAATAATATTCCATCATATTTTTCTGTAATCTGATCTATAAGATGTATCCCATACTCCTCTTTTACTTCTGCAGAGTCAGCTTCATAATCATAGGCATCAACTTCTAATCCAAATTCTTTTAATTCATTATGCACATCTATTACTTTTGAGTTACGTATATCTGGACAATTTTCTTTAAAAGTAACTCCTAATATTAAAATTTTAGAGCCCATTATTTGTTTACCCGCCTTGATTAGCATTTTGATCATTTTATGGGCTACAAAAGTGCTCATGTTATCGTTTACACGCCTACCACTTAGGATCACTTCTGGATGATAGCCTAAGTTTTCTGCTTTATATGCCAAATAATAAGGGTCTACACTTATACAGTGTCCCCCAACAAGACCTGGTTTGTATTTAAGGAAATTCCACTTAGTACCCGCGGCATCAAGAACATCTTGAGTATCTATACCCACCCTGTCAAATATTAAAGCCAATTCATTTACAAACGATATATTAACATCACGTTGTGCATTTTCAATGGCCTTACTAGCCTCTGCTACTTTCATACTCGCTGCCTTAAAAGTACCTGCGGTAATAATTGAACTGTATAAATCGTCTACAAAATTAGCAATCTCAGGAGTTGATCCTGATGTTACTTTTTTAATGGTAGTTAATGTATTTACCTTATCCCCTGGAACAATTCTCTCTGGCGAATAACCACAGTAAAAGTCTGTATTAAAAATCAAACCACTTGATTTCTCTAATAAAGGCACACATACTTCTTCAGTGCATCCTGGATACACAGTGCTCTCATATATGATAGTATCTCCTTTTTTAAGGATCTCTCCCAGCATTTTAGAAGCACCTATTAATGGATTTAAGTCAGGTGTTTTGAATTCATCAATAGGTGTTGGAACTGTTACAATATAGATATTGCAGTCTTTGATATCATTAATATTTGCACTAAAAGTAAGCTGTTTAGCACTTCTTAATTGCTCAGGTGTAGCTTCATTCGTATGATCAACTCCTTTTTTTAATTGATCAATTCTATCTACATTGATATCAAATCCTAAGGTTGGATATTTTTTACCAAACTCAATCGCTAGAGGAAGGCCAACATAGCCTTGACCTATAATTGCTATAGACTTAATTTTATAGTTTCTCATTTTAAATGTTTTATGCTTGTTTCACTTGCTTTCTAAGTCCACTCGAAGAAAATCGGTGATCTCTAGCGTTGTAATAAAGCTCTATTCCTTTTTCTTCGCAATAGTCTCTCCCTGTATAATTCTTTTCCTTGTACTCATCCCCAAGGATGCGAACATCCAATTTAAAAGAACGCAAAATATCTTCTAAATCTTGTTCAGATACATAGGGTACAATTTCATCAACATGCTTAGACCCTTTAAGTTGAATATAACGCTCTATTATCGACTGCGAAGGTGCATTTTTCTCGGGACGATCAATCGAAGGATCTAACTGCAGACCTACGATTAAATAATCACACTGACGTTTAGCTTCTTCTAACATCTTTACATGCCCGGCATGAAAAAGATCAAAGGTTGAAAAGGTGATTCCTACTTTCATAACTTTATTTTTTCTCGACTACCACCGGTAGTCCCTAATTTTTAAACTCTAGTTTTTTTCACAGCTTCGCTGTTGTCAATCACATTAATAATTGAATTATAATCTTAAATTTTAAAGTCTAAATTTAATTTAATAATTACTAAATTAAGCAAGTCATTGCAATGTCTAACAAATTAATGATCATCTATTAAATCAAACTTTATGATACACTTTAAACCAGTTAATAAATTCTTCAATTCCTTTATCTAAAGAAACCTTATTTTGAAAATTATAATCCTTCGTTAGTTTCGAAATACTTGCCCATGTTTTTTTAACATCTCCGTCTTGCATAGGAAGTATTTTCTTAATTCCTTTTTTACCTAAATATTTTTCTATTGTCTCAATAAATTTTGTTAGTAAGACAGGTTTATTATTTCCAATATTATATAACTCATAGAGCTTTTTAAACGAAGAATCCGATAATAATGCTGATTTAACTCCAATTACTATATCATCTACATGAGTAAAGTCTCTAGATAAATCTCCATTGTTAAATACTTTTATTGCTTTATCTTTTGTAATAGCATCTGCAAATAAATAATATGCCATATCGGGTCTTCCCCAAGATCCATATACAGTAAAAAATCGAAGTCCAATTGTATTTAGTTTAAATAAATGACTATAGGTATGAGCCATAAGTTCATTGGACTTTTTACTAGCCGCATAAAGACTTATTGGCTTGTCTGTATTGTCTGTTTCTTCAAATGGTATTTTTTCATTATTTCCGTAAATACTGGAACTACTTGCGTACACTAATTTCTTAATATTATGATTTCTGCAGCATTCTAAGATATTTAAAAAACCAACTATATTGGAATCAATATAAATCTCTGGATTTTCTATTGAATACCTTACCCCTGCTTGAGCAGCTAAATTACATACCACATCAAATTTCTGATCCTTAAATAGTTTAGGTAAGTTCTCTCGGTCTTCTAAATTCATGCGTATGAATTTGAAGTTTTGGAATAAATTACTACCACTTAAGCTAATAAAATCTTCAGCCCTGCTCTTATCAATTCCTAACTCCTTAAGTCTGTCAAATTTTAAATTAGTACTATAGTAATCATTGATGTTATCAAGACCTATTACAACATGATTATCTTCAATTAAAGTTTTAACTAAATGATAACCTATAAATCCAGCAGCTCCTGTAACTAATATTTTCATTTAATGATTATTAAAATAGTTAATAGTTTTTTGAAGACCTGTTTCTAAATCAATGATTGGGCTCCAATCTAAAATAGACTTTGCTAAATTAATATCTGGTCTTCTTCTTTTTGGATCATCCTCTGGTAAATCTTCATATATAATATTAGATGAAGAATTGGTAAGTTTTATTACCATGGTAGCTAGATCCTTCATGGACAATTCTATAGGGTTTCCAAGGTTGATTGGCCCTACAGAGTTACCATTCATCATTTTTATTAATCCATTAACTAGATCATCAATAAATTGAAAGGATCTCGTTTGTGAGCCATCTCCATATACCGTAATATCTTCTGCTTTTAAAGCTTGTAAAATGAAATTTGAAACGACTCTACCGTCATTTTTAGTCATGTTAGGCCCGTAGGTATTAAATATTCGAACAATTCTAATATTTAAATTATGTTCCCTTTTAAAGTCCATAAATAAAGTCTCCGCACATCTTTTACCTTCATCATAACAAGATCTATAACCAAGAGTATTTACATTACCATTATAATCTTCTTTTTGTGGATGAATTTCTGGGTCACCATACACTTCACTAGTGCTGGCTTGCAAGATTTTAGCATTGTTTTTTTTAGCTAGCCCTAACATATTTATAACTCCAATGGTACATGTTTTAACCGTCTTAATTGGATTAGATTGGTAATGGATTGGAGATGCAGGACATGCAAGATTGTAAATCTCATCTATATTATCTCTATAATATGGTTTGGTAATATCATGATTTACAAACTCAAAAT
>Ga0206125_10001431_pt1 | contig 27979 bp, 24 predicted proteins | sample Helgoland_Spring_4_FD_148598 | JGI IMG/M metagenome (GOLD analysis project Ga0206125, IMG submission 148598) | Pelagic subsurface seawater microbial communities from Kabeltonne, Helgoland, North Sea - Helgoland_Spring_Bloom_20160331_1 | ecosystem: Environmental > Aquatic > Marine > Epipelagic ... | reverse complement strand
AACAAATGTACTAAGAGTAAAATAATTACTTTCCTTCGTTATCTTTTTGAGATATAACAAGTTCAGATTCTTTACAATGACTTAAGATAATAGTCTTTAAGTGAGGTATATTTTTCCATACAATAGAATGTTCTTTTTTAGGGTTATATTTCCCCTTTACTAGATAAGTAACTACTGTATTATCTTCTAGTGTTAAAAACCCATGTGCAGAATGTTTATTTACATATACACACTCACCTTCAGATAAATGATATGCTTCTAATATTTTAGTTTTTAGATTGTAAATAAAATCAATTATTTTTCCTTTGGTTACAATTATTTGTTTTTCTTGTCTTGGGTTAGTTTGATAATGCATTCCTCTAAAAGTAAATTCTTTTAAATTTTTACTTATATTAACTTGGTCCCATTTTTTTGTATCTATACAAGTAAGAGAACCTCTATCATCTTGGAATTCATTTAATTTCACTAACATATTCAAATAATGTTTTCGTTATTGGTGTTTCTTTATAATTTGTTTTTAATCCATACCTTCTATCATGTCCTAATCTATCTTCTACTGATGTTATAAGAGGTTCTGTCTTAAGAATTTCTCCTACTTTTTGGATTATATGTTTATTAGTTAATCGTTCCTTAGAACCGATATTTCGGATTCCTTCATCTGAATCTAACATATACCTAAATACTTGTCTAACATTATCTTCTACCCAAATCCATTCTCTAACTTGTTTTCCATCTCCATACATTGGTATTTCTTTTTTATTTTTTATACAATCAATAATTGTAGGAATAAATTTTTCACTATGTTGTCTGATACCAAAGTTATTACAAGTTCTTGTTATAAGATAAGGTAGACCATAGGTGTGTCCACAACTTTGTACAATTAAATCTGCTGATGCTTTGGTTGATGAATAATAAGATGATGGTTTTAATTCATGAGTTTCATCTACTTCATCAACAAATAGAAATTCTAAATCACCATAAACTTCATCGGTACTGATTTGTACAAACTTTTTTAATTTAGGATTTTTTCTTGCAAGTTCTAAAAGATTATAAGTTCCTTGTATGTTTGAGTTTACAAATGGTAATCCATCTTTGATACTTCTATCTACATGAGATTCTGCTGCAAAGTTTACAAGATAATCATATTCACCTAAATCTTCTTTAGTTACATCACATATATCACTTACTAACAATTCAGTATCCATTGGTAACCAATCCTCATTTGATGCGTATGTCATTTTATCAATAACTAAAACTTCAATGCCTTTACTAACACATAAATCCACGAATGATGAACCAATAAACCCTAAACCACCAGTTACTACTACTTTCATATTAAAATTTAACTTGGGAAAATCCTTTTTCTTTTTTAATTTCAATCAAACCATCTACAACATCTCTCATTGAATCAATATGTGAGATTACCATAACGAAATCAAACTGAGTTTTAAGATATGTAAACAACATAAATAAAGATTGTAAGTTCTCACTATCTAATGTTCCAAACCCTTCATCTATCACAAGGAAATTAGGTCTTGGTAGGTTACATACATTGATTAAAGCAACTCTAATTGCTAACCCACTAATAAATCTTTCCATACCACTACACATTTCTAAACTCCATCTTTGGTCTCCATATACAAGATATGCATTAATGTTCTTACCATCAATCTCTAACTGCATTCCGAAGTCTACTATTTGACCTAAAATATTATTTACCTCACCCTCAATCATTGGTAATGCTTTTTCAATCAATTCATAAGATACACCATCTTTAGAAAGAGCATTTAAGTAGAAATCAAATAATCTACTCTGAGATTCTAGTTCTTTAACCTCATTGATTCTATCTTCAATAGTTTCTTTTTGGTTTTGTAATGCCGATACTTTACCATTTAATTTAAGGATATCTGTATTAACTCCTTTGAGTTCATCCTTAACAATTTTAAGTTTTTCTCTTACTCCACTAATCTCATCTCTGATTTCTCTATTCTTATTAATTTGCTTTTCATTCTTGTAATATTCTTTTATAAGAGTATCTTGTTGAGTAATTTGTTGTGAATTTCGTAATTCTTCAGTTTCAATTGTTGATAACTTGTTTATAAGTCCACCAATCTCTCTATCAATCTTATCTTCTTTTTCTTGTGCCTCTTGAAAATTACTCCACTCTTTTTCATAACCTTTTAAAGAATCTATTTCAATATTTAAATCTAATTTTTGTTTCTCAAAATCTTGTAAGTAACTTTCACCATCTTGAATTTTAGAATCTACTTCTACTTTTGTTTCTAAAATAGATTTAGAATTTTCCATACAAATATTACAATCTTCATTATATTTGTGAGAATCTAAATGTTCTTTTCTTTCGTATAAAGATTCTAATTTTATATTTACTTTTTCTATTTCTGTGTCAATATTACTTAAATTCTTCTTTAATGTTTTTAATTTTGTAATTCCTTCTTCTAAATCTTCTTCATCAAACTTATCTAATATTTCTTCTAATGTAAGTTGTAGTTCTTCTCGATGTGTAATTCTATCTTGTGTAGATTTTTTATTTGTTTGAATTGTATCTCGTTTGGATTCGAGGATGTTAAATCTTTTTTCTAACTCTTCTATCGATACTCCACTATCAGCATTTAGATTTACAATTTTTCCATTAAGGGATATAATCCTTTTGTTCAACACATCTTCTTCGTCCTTTAAAGATTTTTGGTTTATCTCTAATAACTTATACTCGTTTTTGTTTGACTTTAAATCTGTGTCGATTTCCGCTAATTTTGTCGTAAAATCATCCGACTTGAATTTTCTGATAAGTGTTGCATTATCTCGGTTCTCATCAGATGCTTTCTGATATAGTTTATCAAAGATGTTTACACCTATGAATTGTGAAAGTATTTCTTTTCTTTCACTTTGTGATTTATCTATAAACAGTGCATTGTTTCCTTGTAGGGAAAGAGCAGTAAGGACGAAATCTTCAAACTTACCTAAGTACTTTTCTATTTCTTTATTAGTATCTTTTCGTTGTTCTCCATTAAGTGATTCTATAACTCCATTGTCATCACTCCAAAAGTTTACATCAACCTTAACAGATGTACCTTTCCTAACATACTTTGCTTTTCTCTCAATGAAGTAATCTATTCCATCTATCTCAAAGTTAAACTTACAATAGAAAGTTGATTTACGATTGTTTAAAACGTTTTTAGAAATATTTGTACGAGAAGTTTTATCATAGATACAAAACGATAGTGCATCCCACATAGAAGATTTACCACTTGCGTTAGGAGCAAAGATACCCATGATACCTTGTGCTTTATCAAATCGGATTAAATTACCTTCACCATACGAAAACATATTAGAGAATTCAAATTGTTTTGGTGTCCATAGAATGTTACCCATTGAATCCGAATCATCTATATGTGAATTTAGTTCTGAGTTGATTTCTGCAATCTTATCCAACTCTTCATCTTCTAACAAATACTGTCTTTCTAAGTAATCTCTGATGAGTTGATTTTGGAAGGTTTCATCTTTAACATTACCAACAATGTTTTTGTTTACCTTTTGATTTGTTTTTAGTTGTCCGATTGTATCAGTTCTTGTTACAGTAACTTCAGCAACTTTGAATAACTTCTTTAGTTCAGTTATTTTTCTCTTCATATCAGAAGCTTCTGTTCTTGTGAATCTCAATCTTAATCTTGGATACTTTGGAAGTTTAGTACCAACTTCATCATACACCCATTGAGGTATTTTACCATCAACTACATCAACTGTTAAGAATCCATAATCATTGTGGATATGATGTTCTGTAAAAGTTCTTGTAGGGATATCCCAAAGTAGATAACCATGGTTTTCCAATAACTCACCATGATTCTGTTGAACCATAGAACCAGCATATGCAATGTGTTCATAACCAGGTCCAAATGTTTGTCTTTTATGGATATCACCCAACATGGCCATATCGAATCCATCAAACATATCTACTTGAAATGAGTTAGAGGAAACGGTATAGCCGATATCTGTTTGAGCTTTGTTTACCGGTCCATGAAAAAGACAGATTGTATTTTCTCCATCAATGGTATTTCCTTTAGGCCAATTTTCTTTGTTATCCAATATAGAATAGACAACGAAAGTAAGATTATGGATATTGTAAACACCAGTATCACGAAGATAATGAATTCTATCGTTTCCAAGATTTTGGATAATAGGTGTGAGTACATCGAGTCTGTGTGAATTATTTAAATTACAATCATGGTTACCTGTGATTAATACAGTTTCTCTTAACTTAGCACATTCGGTAAGAAACCAACTTATTTCATGTACTAGTTCTGGTGACATCTCAGTTTTTGCGTGAGCAATATCACCTGCAATATAGATTAGAGAATCCTCTATATTGTCTTGTTTAACTTGTTTTAAGAATTTTTTGAATACGAATTTGTATTCTTTGTGCCTTTGGAGATTTCTAATATGTAAATCTGCCAAATGGTAAACTTTATTTATTATCATAAACCTTTTAACTTTTGTGATATAACATCACCGAATCCTGTTTTCTTAGATTCTTTTAATTTATTATTTACTTCTGTGAATCCCATATCAGATGCATCTTTGTCTGTGGGTTTAATGTTTTTTGTTTGAATACCTTGGTTGGTATATTGCATAGTGTAATGTAACGCTTGGTTTTGAGCATCTTCATCTAATAAGATGTTAAGATTTTTTACTCCATTACTAAATATAGCATCATTTAATTTTCTAGGTACGAACTTACCGAGTATAGGAATTGCATTTCGTTTTACTGCAATTGCATCAAATACACCTTCTACTAATGTTATAGGTTCATTCCAATTTATTTGGTTTTCGAACATGATAACGTTTTTAGAAACCGGTGGATTTTTATATTTAAACTTTTCATCGATAAAGACCGACCTGGCGATAAAATAGTTAAGTCTATTATCAGAATCATAAGAAGGAATAATAATCCTACCAGAGTACATACCACCATCACAATATCCAATGTTATACTTGATAATATCTTCATTACTGATTTTCCTATCTTTAGCATATTGAATTGATTTTTTATATATTGGGTTAATTTTACCCTTTGGTTCTTTTAAAAGTGATTTAAATTCATTTGGTAATCGTAATTCTATCTTTTCATCTTCAGTATCTTTACTATAAACTATGTAATCATCACCATAGATTTCATATAATTTCTTTAATTTACGAGAATCTACATGAAGTCTTTTAAGTAATCTCTGAATCTTTCTTCCCTTTGCATCACAAACCCAACAATGCCAATATTGAGTTTTTAAGTTAATTTGTAACTTTTTCTTATGATGATGACAAAATGGACAATAGTGAGCCTGTTCATCATTTTTCATAGATGTACCAGGGCCCAAAACATCATTTAATATATTTATAACTTCTTGTTTCTCGTGATGTGAGAGCATAATTACACTTTTAACAATACAAATATACGAAATTATTTCGTAATTTCCAAGTCTTTTCTAAAAAACTTTCCTAATAAATTATCATTTAGGGATAAATCATCTCCTAATACATCGTGTGCGAACTGTTCTTGTAGTTCATAATAGGTTAAAGCCTTCTTAGTTTTACAGAATCTAAGTATTTTTAGTTCTAATGTATCGTTTATTTCTCCTCTTGGTTCTTGTTCTAAGGCCATTTCGTTTGAATGAAACCATAATTGTACTGATGGGTTTGATGAACGATAATCTACCCACTTAGATTCTTTGATTACTTTTCTTTTTCTTTTATAACCCTTTAATGGTGGTAATGTTCTATGTGAATATAGGGATTTTTTCCCAATATAATATTGACCAGTTTCACCATTGGTTATTTTGTATATGAATCCGATAGTACCTTCTGGCATATCTGATATTTCTGTTATACTTCTTCCGTTATATGTCCAACTCATAGTTAAAAATCTTGAAATCATCTCTGTATCTCTCTCTAATCCAATCTTTCATCCATGTTTCAGTATAAAAAGATTTATAATAATCTTCTTGTTTTAAATTTGGATGCTTATCATATATTGGATTTCTATTTCGATGTGGGATAGATTTATTAATATTTATTTTATTAAATAATAAATTAACTTCATCAACAAAGTTTTCATACTTTCCAATGTAAGTTAATTCTTTTGTTTTATCCAACTCCGTGTTTACATAGTAACTTTGCGGGATTAAGTGTAAATCTTTTGTATCTACTTTTCTAATGTAGTATTCAAAATTTTGATTTGTCAACTTATTTCTTTTTTGATGAAAATATTCTGATAGAAATCTTGTATATGGATTTCTTACTATTGTGAATTTAAAATAATCAGAAATATTATCTTTTACTTCTAGTATAGAACCATGGGTTGATATTGATTCAGTTCCCTCTACTGTATTAAGTATATGAGAAATGGATGAACCTCCTGTTTTTGGTATGTGAATATATACCCATTTATGAGTACGATTGATTAATAAACTCAAATTGAAAAATTAATAAGTTACGTTATCAGAATATTTTGTCTGATTTAACTTTCCTCCTCTCGCATTTGCAAGAGCTTTATTATCTTTGTGTAGTTTATTCTGATTATCTGCAGAAATAGGAGTCTTATCCTTATTGTTATCTGCAAGTTTTGCAAATTCTGATTGTTTGTATTTGTCAAGTATTGATGCCATAGTTTCTATCTCCTTTGTATTATATAAATATAGATTAAGTATCTAAACGAATAATAAAGTTTACATCGTAATCAGGTAAATTCTTTATTGGTTTAGGTAATTTTGCAACTGCAACCATCTCTCCACTCTTATCATATAACCCAATAGTTGTTATATATGGAGCTAAATAAGAACCTGTTGGGTCTATTGAAGCAGATGCTTCGTAATCATCCCAAGAACCACTTATTGATGAATTGAATGAACCTGATATTGCAGGCTTTCGTTTGATATCTTCTATTATTGTAATTTTTTTAGTCCCAGCAGGTTCATCGTTAAATATAGAAGTTGTTTCAAAATCATAAGAACCACTAATTTGAACTTCTACTGCTGATGGGTTTTGTGAATAATTAAATTCACCTGCTTTTGCATTTACGAATATTTCAGTTTCGTAAATTGTTTTTGTTGATTTGTATGTTAAAGTATATTCATGAAAATTACTTACACCACTAAATACTATTAATCCATCGGAATAAAATATATTTCCAGTCAATGCTTCATCTATATCTACGCCAGGAAAAAGAGTATCTAATTTAACTGATGTTTCAAGGGTTGAGTTTGGTAAATCTATTTTTACAATAGTAACTGTACTAGTTTGCCCTTGAAATGTCATACTAGCTAAACCAGTTTCTGCATTGAAATTGGTTATTGTTCCATTAAATATTTGTAAATCTCTATCTTGTAATTGTACATCACCTGAATTAAAGTTTATAGATAAAAGAGTATAAGTTGAATTACCCGAACGCATACCTCCATCTCCACTATCTGAATATGTTGTACTGTTTGTATTATCAACTACTGTTACAGAACCAGGTTTAATTTCTTCACCATATTTTGCTTGTGGAATTTTTATTATGAAAATTGTATTACCAATAGTTCTTTCACTTTTTATATTACCTATATTTGATACCTTTCCAAAAAGAGTTAGTGGATTACCATCGTTAATATAATATTTACTTTTTATTGAATCATAAAGAGGTTCAGTAAATAATTTTGGTTGATTTGATGCTGATATAAATGAAGAAGAACCAGAATCAAATAAAGCGGCTGCTAGAGAAGCTGATATTATATTTATATCTTCTGCATCATTTCCATTAGTGATTGAGAAATCTTTAAATACTTTAAAGCTTCTTCTAGATATGTTTGATTTTTGAATTGTTTTTAACATAGTATAATTCCTCTATATAAATATATGGAAATAAAAAACCCCATTCACGATGGGGTTTGTTTATGTTTGAAATGCGTGCCTACGGTTTAAAAATCAAGTTTTACTTTGATTAATACTTCTTTATCAAATGATTTAGGGATTGGTTGTGATGTTTTAGCCACCGCAATCATTTCATTTGAATCACTAAATAATCCAATTGTTGTTATAAATGATTTAGGGTCTCTTTCAAAAGTTGATTCTGCAAATGAACCATCTGAACCAGTCGTGTAAGTTGGATTGTTAGAGAAGTTAAATTCTCTGTTTGTTGCTCTTACGAAGTAATGAGATGTAGAAACATTCTCTGTTCTTCTTGCTTGAAAATCTCCTCCACCTGCAATACCATTCCACAAGTGTTTGTGATTTTGTCCTTCAACTGTAATTGAATCCGAACCACTTAAATCACCACCGGTTGTTGTTAAGCCATATTGTTCAGATAATGCACTTGGGTTAAGAACTATAATACCTTGGTCAGGATAGAATTTACCAAATCCTCTACCATTTGCATCATATCTTCCACCAATTGTTGCTTCTGCTTCTGTTCCTAAGTTTAATGAACCACTTACTACATCAAATACTCTACCAGCTTTTCCAACTGTATCTGAGAATTTCTTTCCACTATCATCAATCAATACTGCTTCTGATTTTGAACCACTAATCTTTAATGACCAGTTTCCAGCATCCATTTTTTCTTTATATCTTGCACGAGATAAATTTATAATGTAAACATCATCTGAAGCAAATGTTGCTCCTGATGAAGATGCAAATAAGAATTTATCATCTCCTTGGTCAAGAAGTAAGTTTTTATATTGAGCATAAGTTGCTTTAGTTGCTAATGTTGATGTATCATCATTATCTAATGATATTGAACCACTACCAAATTTGTGTCCATATGCTAACGCAAATTGTACTGAGGATAAGTCTGCAGTTTGATATACATCATAGTAATAGTTTTTACTTGCAGCTGATTGAGCAGATGATGTAAAGAATGTAGTTAAACTTCCTGTATCACCACTCCACAAACCAGTTGTAACTACTTCTACTTTACCAGTCACTTGGTCAAACTCACCAAATCTTTTGTAAATACCAGTAGATATCTGTCCACCAGATGCACCTAGTTTATCACCACCAGTTAAATACTGATTTATTATCTGTGATAATTGTTCAGAAGTTAGGTTACCTTGGTTCGCATCTAAGTAAGATGCTAACTCTGATGTTAAGTTTACTCCTGCTTGTCCTGTTATATTTGCCATTTTCTTTTTTCCTTTTTATTAACTTGGTTGTACATAAGTAACAGTCACAGGAACGGTTTGTGAACCACCGGTCTCGTTACCATATACTGTAATAGTTGTTTGAATCGTTGCAGTTATATTTGGATTTGGAATAAATGTAAATTCTAATCCAGTTTCAATTGCAGCAGTTGCAGTTATCTCATCACCCAAGAATGATGGAGTTGAACTTGCTCCAGCCGATAATCCACTTCCAACAATAGAACCTGCGTTTTTGTTAGAAAGAATAACAGTATATCCACTCTGTGTATTACCACTTGGTGAAGTAGTAGGGGAAAGTTGAACTTGACCTGAGTTCTGATTAACAGAGATAGATGGAATACCAAATTCTACTTTTGGAATTTTTGTTGTTCCTTTTGGTAATGTTACCAATTTATATTTTAATACTTGTGTTTCATCTGGAGATGCTTCCGTAATTGGAATTGCTTTAATTGCCGCATCATAAAACGCACTTCCCTTTGGATGTGCTGGTTCGTAAAGTGTGTAATCTACCTCATCATCACCTAATGCGAATTTTGAGATATTTAAACCTTCACCAGATGCTAACTTCTCTCTACCCTTTTTGGTCAAGATAGCATCTACTGTAATTTCTGTGTTATTTAAATAAGCCATAGTTTCTTTCCTTGTTGTTATTCAATATATAAATATAAGTATTTTATAAAATTAAATAATTATAATGTTTTTTCTTAATCTACTTCTAAAATTGGTTCTCCGCTTCCTCTACCTGCATCCGAAACTCTTAATGTATTTGGATTAGTAGTAAACGTTTGAACAGGTGAACCGCCATCTAAAGTAGTAGCACTTGTTTGTTTTGAACCATTGAAGAACGAATTCTCCATTCCACTTGTTAAATCACCAACGTTACTATAATGTGTTGGGAAATAACCGTTTAGTGCAGTAACCTCTACAATATCACCTGCAACAGATGAACTTGTTTCATTTCCATCAGAACCAGTAAATGGTAAAATATTTACTTTAAATCTGTGTTTTGTTGTTGAAACCAATTGTGTACCTAATGATGAATCGTTTGCATCAATATTTTCTGGTACATCTTGAGTAAACTGTTCTTTTAATAAATATACCTTAACTCTTTCTTTTACAAAATTATTGTTTTTATCTAATCTTGTTCTTACCGCAGTACCATTCACACCATACAATCCAAAACCAGCTTGTGTTAATGATTCTGGTCCCATTCCTATTTGTTGATATGCAGTTGAATCAAACTCACCTTGTGCTGAACCTGTAAACGATGCATCAACAGTAATACTTATACCTCCCATGTTAGAACCAGAGTTTGTTGTAATTTCTCCTGTTGTTACAACATTATCAGATTGAGTAATTATTGCTAGATAATCAGTTCTATCTCCACTTAAAATATGATTATCAGATGCAGTTACTATTGTTACATAATTATCCTTTGTACCTGCTAAGCTAATATCTGCAGAGGAAGATACAATACCCTCAATTCCTTTATTAGAAAAGTTAATTGTAATATCTTCTTGAGTATTTATTTTAGATTCATAATTGTGTTTACTTGCAACAGTTGGTTTTTGTTCAATCTTACTTCTTTCAAGAATATGAGGTTCTATTAATAAACCACTAGATACTTTAGCTCTCGCTGGTGTTAATGATTCTAATACATCAAATAATGATTTATCTATGTATCTAACTAATTGAATATACTCATTTATATTTAACGAATATCTATCAAAGTAATAGTTTCTTAGTGTTTTTAATTCACCATACTCAGGAGAAAAATCATCGGCAGGATTACCAATATAATTTCCTATATCGAATCCACCAAGTGATTTTAATATATCCATGTTGATTTCTTTGATTGGTGAGAAAAATAATCCTAACCTATTTGAATCAATCGGTGCATTATCAAATGATTTTTTAGTTGCTCTACTTTTGTAAGTTAAATCTGATATTATTGTTTGAGTTTCAAATCTAATTTTATTACCAACATTGAATCCACTTGCAGGTACATCAGCAGTTACATCTCTATCATATGGTATATAATTATATGGATAATCTGATATGTTTTCAAAGTTTGATGCAGTCGAAAAGGTTGCATATGAAGTTGTTAGTGCAACGTTTTTAATCTCTACATCAGTTCCTCTATTTTTTGGATATTCAAAATCATTTCTAAATATTAAATCAGTAGTTGAAGCAGATATATGATTACCATCTATTGCATCAGGTAATAAAGTATGATTATCAATTTTGTTTTCATCTAATGCAGTTCTCCATAATCTAATTTCATCAACCGAACCTGTTAGTGTTTGTCCTACATGGAATTCACTACCACTTGTCCACGCTTTAGTTGTTGTTGTTAATGAAGCACTTACTTGATTTCTTATTCTTCCTTGAACCGCTTCTTTTGCAAAAATTTCAAAGGTATCAGAAGTACTTCCACTAGCTCTATTTATAACTATCTGAGTATATTCATCATTGAATATAGGCATTGGATTTGTAGATGCAGATTCTGCTCCTACTGTAAGTTTTATTTGTCCTAGTGAACCTGTACTCGTGTTTATAATATCTACTGACCAGTTACTTGCAGATATTATTTGTTGGTCTTGTTTTTGGTCTGTATTTAATGTAAGTTCAACTGAGTTAGGATACTCATTAGAGAAACTACTATTATATTTTTTCCAAGGAATAGAAATGAAACTTCCACTAACTAAACTAATAGCCGCGGTTCTATCTTCAAATGAGAACTTAGTAGTTCCTTCTTTACTTGGGTCTTTTGGTCCTCCAAACTCCATCACAGTTAAAAGTGATTGTGGAATACCATATATACTCATAGCCGCATGAAGTGCTCTTTTTGTACCTTTATGTTTATTAAGATATGGTAAGTTATTTAGTATTCTTCTCCATATTTCAGATTGCCTATCTTTACCACTCATGTTAGATACAACTGTACCATCTGAATGTTTACCAAATGCATATTCCCAAAGAAGTTGAGATTTAACTCCCATATCAGCATCCCAACCAAGAGATTCTAACATATGATAAACTAAATCATTTACAATACCTACATCATATTTGTTTTCAGTTTTCTTAGATTTAGAAATACCTTCTATATGAGCCCATATATTATCAAAGTGTTGTCCAACCATATCAAAGAATAATGTAAACTCTTCTCCTTTGAAATCATCTTGTATATGTTGTGGTAAGTTATTTACAAATCTTGATTTGTTATCATAATCATAAGTTCTTGCAGATGATTGTAAACCACTATACCAATCTGTTACTGTTGTATCACTTGATGCAGATAATGTAGTTTGACCCGCACCAGGATAAGTTAAATCATTAAGGGATGAACTCGTATATAAGAACTTCTCAAATGAATCAAATCCTTTTTTAACATCATTTATTTTAGTTACTGTTTTTTCTCTTTCGTTTTGAATTGCAACAGAACTTGTTGTTGCTGAACCAGAATCTAAACTAAGAATTTTATTTTCATAAGATTCTATCAATTGAACTTTATATAAAAAGTTTGCACTTCTTTCTTCTGCAGAAGAATATTTTACAAATCCTGCCCAATTGTAATCATGTGCTCCTGTATCTTGTTTTACTTTACCATTATCTGTTTCTACTACTGTTGTAGAACTTGTTACATATAATATATCAAGTTTAGATAAATCAAAATCACTTGAAGAAATAAATTGATTAACAACATCTGTTGAAGTTGTTGAACCACTTGCTATTAAATCATCAAGAATTTGATATCCTATATCATCACCAACATCCAAGTTAAAGTTTGGTGTCAATGGTGTACATTCTGCAGTTTCACCATCTATAAGTGTGATTGTATCAATTATAGGAATTGATTGTATTTTAGATATCCAAGTTTTGTGATTTAAATTTATATCTTGTGGTAATGGTTCATATAGTTTTAAAACCAATGCCTTTACTTCTTCTACCTTTTTATTTTCGTTTGTTTCTTCATCAAACTTAAATGTAGATAATGAATTTTTATCAATATCCCAAGTTGCAATTAGTTTATTATTACCACCACCTAAGTGTAAATAATGTGTAAGGAAAGGAGAAACATCTTCAAATATTTTTTTATCAAATTGTTTTCTAAAACTTTCTTTAATATCATTAATTACAATTTCTCTTCTTAATGTTAAATCTCCTTTATCAAAAGTAATATTTATTACTTCAATTTTACCTTCTGTTCTTTCGTTTCCTTCAATATTAAAAGGAACTAAGTTTAAAGAGAATTGTACTACATCTGAATTTTCTGTAATGTTTATTCCACTTGCTTTTAAAACATCCGATACTTTGAATTTAGCTTTACCATTTGGTTCAAACTGTCCTAAGAAATTAGACCTAGTATCCTTGGAATATTTTCCTGCATAAACGTAAACAAAATTAGTGTTTATAGATTGCCAACTTACATCAAATGGTACATCGAATCCTTTGAAATCTGCACCAACAATGTTTTGTGGATAGTTTATATGAGTAATATCTGGACCAGGTAGGTATTCTCTACTTACTACATTTACATTAATCCTTTTTATATCTCCACTACCTGCCTTAGAAGAATTTGGTTGTAAGTAAATTACATAGTTACCAACACCATTATAGAAATCATTTTTATTTAAAATGATAGTTCCATTTGGTTTTAATGTTCTAGATGTTTTTCCTAATGTATAAACAACTTCATCTGTATTTTGTGTATTATAAACAATTTTTGTATCTTCTTCAGATAATATATTAACTTTTAAATTATCTATTGAAACATTTAAAATAGGTTTATTTACTTCTTCTTTTGGTATCTTAACTGAATTAACTTCTACTTTAGTATTACCAGGTGATAATACTACTCTTGTTTCAAGAGTTTTAATTGTATTAATTGATTTAGTTGTTGGAGCTTGAATATCATAACTTACAGTATGAGTTAAATTACTTATGTTATTTGGTTTGAAATCAACATAACATTGTTCTTTGGAAAGATTAGGTTTCTTACTTAAAGTTATTAAACCTTCATCTTCTAAGAGTCCTTCTTCTCCCCAAGATGTAATATATTTAATATCACCATCAACCATATTAGATTCAATTTCTATTGAATATACTTTTGGTTTTGGTGGGTCTATTACAATTTCATCTTTCAGTTTAAAAGTTAAATCTACTGAAAATGCTTTATTTATAGTACCTGTTATATCATTAATTTGATTATTAACATTTATCTCTTTTCCATTTTTTTCAACTCTTAATTGATAATATGAGAACCCAACTCTACCAACTGTAAGAGGTCTTGGTGGAATTGGTAATGGTTGTCTTTTTTGAAATCCTAAATAAACTTGTGTTCCAAATCCCCTTCTTTCAATATTAAATGTTTCATCTATTGGTCTTGGTTCAAACACTTCGAGTGGAAGTATTGGTTTAACATTTTTTATAATGTTTTGTTTTACTGTATATATTTTGTACTTATCAGTTGATTTTGCCTTACCTTTTTGTACTTCAATTATTCTAGGTGTAAGTAATTCTTTTCCACCAAAAATCATTGGTTTATTAGTTAATGTTTTTGTATCTTTTCCATCAACAATAACAGTTCCTCCAATAGGAGTTGATTTAATATTAACTTGAATCGTATTACTTGTAGCTTCATATGTAAGTTCTTCAATTAATGGTTCTTTAATTAATGGTTTTTGCTCTACTGCAGGAGATGATAACTCTATATTAGTAGTCATATTTCCATTATTATCTAAAAATCCTGTTTGTTTAGTATTTGGTCCAACTTGAGCAACTCGTTCACCACTACTTGTAGTAGTTACAGGACCTATCGCTTGACCAGAATTAATTAGTGCATTATCACTAGGAGTTCCTCCACTTACAATTACTGCGCCATTATTTTTAATGACACTATCTGTATATGCCCTATCAGTAGATAGTCCTCTTAGTTTTTTATATAAAGATTTATCATCCATTAGTGCTATTATCTATAATTAGTTGAATCAATTATTATTGTATCTGATGTTACATTACCAAATGAATCATTACCAAAAACTACTACCTCTTCAAAGTTAGGTATCTCATCAAAAGTATCTACAATATCTGGTGGTGGTGTTATTCCATCTGTACAATTACCTATTTTTGTAACCGATATACCTGGAAATCCAATTATACTACCATCTTGTGCACATATAGTTGTTTCTTCACCGGCTGATATGTAACTTGTTTTTTGTGATGCTCCACTTGCATCTTTGTATGTTAATGATATAGGACTTGCTTGGTTATTTCTAAACGGTTTATAATCAAGATTAATATCATTAAATCCAATTGCATCAATTCCATTAGCTCGTGTATTTCTTAACCTATATAATGAACTTGTATTTGTTAATTTTAATTTTGGATATTCTCTAACATCTCCTTTGAACTTTACAGAACCTACGATGTGTGTACAACTAAACGAATCATACATTACTCCATTTTTTTGTTCAGCTTTACCATCTGATGTTCTGTATTTTATAGTACCTACATCAGAATGGATGTAGTAATTTTTAGTTTCTGTATTTGGTTTAAATGTACAACTACCATCATCTACTGTTGCATTAGGATTGTAGTTTAATGCGTTAGGGTCTGTACAACCTTGTATTTCCACATCAATATCTGGATACATACAACTACCATCATCTACTGTTGCATACTTATTGTAATTCAATGAGTTAGGGTCTGTACATCCTTGTACTTCTGCAGAATCTGGTTCTGTTGATTCATAAACTGTATTAGAAGTACTTGATTTTAAAATTTGTTTTACCTTATCTAATGTTATTTGTTCTTCTTTAGTTAAAACACTTTTTGTTTTAATATCTCTTTTTGGTAAATAAAAATCAATACATCTTATTAATGATTCAAAAGATGCGTTTTCTATATCTGAAATACTTAACTCTACGCAATCATAATCTGGTCCAATTGGTTTTCCATATCTATTATCATTGATATCCCAAATTCTTTTTTGGGAATAATATTGCATTGATTCTATAAACTTTGTTTTAACTCTTTGTAAGAGTAATTCAAAACTATCTAATTTAAATTCTTTTAAAATTAATTTAGCATATCTTATACCATCTTCTTCTTTACCTTTTACTAAAAAGAAATCTTCTAATACTTTTTGTAAATTAATATTTTCAATAAAAACATTTACATAATATATTGTATCATCTCTAAAGTTTTTCTCATCCGTAAACATAGAGTATCTTCTTTCTAAATCTTTATTTTTACCCTTTGCTCTGTTTGGTAATAATCTAATTTCTGTTCTTGATGGTGAAATCTCATGTACCCATAAGTTGTTACCTTCTATGTTTTCAATACCTGTTCTTCTGTTTAGTAGAGTTACTTGAGTTCTGAATATTCCATTCGCATATCCAGCTTCTATTATTAGTTTTTCTAAATCAACAATAAACTCAATTGTATCGTTTTTCTTTTTTGTTTTATTATTTTTTGAAATTATAAAATAATCATTAACATTATCATCATCAATAAAGATGTATCTAACTAACTCACCAGAATCTCCTTGTGGTAATTGATTGTTAGCCGAATCATACAAAATGAATTCAATCATATCAGCACAACCTAGACCAAAGTTAGATTTAGATATTTCTTTTTCAAATATCGCCCTATCTTCGGAGTCTACCTTGTATCCTTTTCTATCTACGATTTCTTTAAAATATTGTTCAGCCATTATTAATTACCTTTTCCTCCAGTTTTCAATTTTCTATAAAATCTTGCTTTCATGTTAAATGATGTATTATCTATTGTTAGAGTAATATCATCATCAAATGTTTTTCTTCGTCCTTTTGGAGAATTTACGTTTCTTATTTTACTTGCATCTAAAATAACTTTACCTGGTGTACTACCACTTCTTGCTGGTATTGTTCCTGATTCAGGTGAAAGTTTAAACCATGGCTGTCCATGTCCACCAGAACCTGCACTTATACTAAAAGAATATGATACTTCGTTTTCTTCATTAAAGTTATATAACTCAAGTGTTGTTCCATTATGCCAACCACTACTTTTTCTATTTGACCTAAAGTAGAATGTATATCCATCATCTAATTCTCCTTGATTATCTATTTGGTCTTCTGGTATCTTCCAAGCATAATCTCCTTTTTGTTCAAATGAATTTGTAGGACCACTTAAACTTGCAAGTATTGCCGCATTTTCTTGTTGTGCCTCTTCTTGTTCCTCTATTCTATCTTTTAATTTTATTTGTTCAAGTAAACTTATTTTTTGTGCTTGTAAACCTCTTACCTGTGCAGTAAGTGAAACTCTTTCAACTGCTTCCTTTGTACCTTTTATAATAGAGTTTTGAAAATCTGCTAATAATGCCCCATATCTATCACTTAGGATTGTATTTTGATTATCTGCAACTGCCTTCTGTTGTAAACTAGCATCTAGTTGTTGTTGTAATGATAGATTTCTAGATTCCAATCCACTAATTTGTGATAGTGCATTATTTAATCTTTCTCTTAAATCTTCTATTTCATCTGTACTTAGATTAAATCTGTTATTAAGTTTATCAAATAATTCCTGCTTTACATACTTACCTTTTTTAAGTTTTTCTTTTCTAATTAACTCATCTACCCTTACATCAATTGCCTTTTGTAATTCTTCTTCGTTATACTTTGGTTTTTCAATGTATCCTGATGTTTCTCCATCAAAAGATGTTTGTTCTTGTACGAAGGGTTCTTCTACTTCATTTAAATCAGATTTAAATCTTGGAGATATTTGTTTTCCTTTTATTGGCATAGAACCAAACGGTTCTTCCTTTTTCTTTTTTGGCTTTGTTTCTTTTTTATTAATCTTAGACACAAGAATATTACCATTAGAATCTCTTCTAATTGCCTTTGAACCCTTTTCTACAAGTTCGTTTATTCTAAATCTATCTGATAATGCCATTTTATAATTCCACAGTAAACGTTAAATCTCTATCTTCAAAATATTCAATTACACCATCTCTATCTACTTTTATTTCAATATAATAATCTCTATTGATTTCCCAATTTGTTAAATTCAATTTGAAATAATTACCAGTTGCATCACAACTAACTTTTGTGTAATCACTAAATGGAACTATTACTTCATCTGTTATTATATCTTTGATTTGATAATATGTTGTTGATGGCAAATAATATACATCTGTATAAGAGTATTGATTGGTGTAAGTTTTAAGAGGATATTTTTCTCTTCCAAAAACTCTGATTTGAGGTTTACTTCCTCTCTTATATCTAGTTTTTAGTCTTTTGAATGTTATATGAATATCATCCGATGTAAGTTCAGTTAGAGAACCTGTATTAAAAACAGAATCATCCCAACCTATTCTTACTTTTGGTTGATAGATAGTATTTGTTTCTTTACTAAAGAATTTTAATTGTCCGTAATCTACGGTATCGTTTTCTAATGATGAATCGTGTTTTATTATGAATCCTTCATTTCCAAGCGTACCACTAATCCAACTATTAAAAGGTACTGTTACATCCATTTCAATATCAGCAGTTTCATAACTATATGATTGAGATGCAAATGAACCAGTGTACCACATTCCTCCCTTACCATTATATGAACCAGAACTTTCTAATGAAGCAGAACCCACTAACCAATTAGTTGAAGTTTTTCTTGTGTTCCAAGTTACTCCCTCAGTTGATATTTTATCAAATCTAGTACCAATACCCATATCCCACGATTGTGAAACAGGATATGCATAGATTGTATATTCACTTGGTATTTCGTTTGTATCACATTGTCTAATAATCATTGTTGCCAAACTCATTGTAACTTCTCCACTATCGATAGATTGTGAAAGTGGTGTTGTCTCAAATTTGATTAATGAACGAGCAGTATCTTTAAGGTTGCCATAGTAAACTTTAGATACCTCTAGTATCTCATCAAAACCAGTATTTTGTTTTGGTTGTTGTAAATATATACTAGCATCCTTTGATGCGGTTACGAAATAAAACATTATACTACTCTCCCTCTTATATCTTTGTTAGGAAACTTTACTTCAAATACAGAAGGGTCTAAAGATGGATAAACCATTTTACCTTTAGTTGCTTCTTGTATGTTGTATGAATTAGAAGAATAGTTTCCTAAACATTTGTTAATGATTTCACATTTTGGTACTGATTGTACTCCTTCTACACCAGCTATTAATAATTCAATTTCAGAAATGTTTATTGGCATATTAAATGTCCAATTATCTGTATTAAAATAGTTTTTAAGTTCTGAAGTTACTCTTGTTAATACTTGTCTTTTATTATATCCACCATATACTCGTATCTCAAAATCAACTCCAACGTTTATAATAAATCCATTTATAATATTAACACCATCTGTAAGTAATCGGTATTCACTTAAATATGTTTTTAAGTTTTCTTTTACTGCTCTGTTTAATGTAGTTAAGTTTTTATTTGAATCATATCCAAGTATATATAAATTAATTGCAAATGGATTGTTCTTTTCACTAACCGAACTTTTCTTATTTGCAAGAAACTTAGTTACTTCATCTTTAACTTGTTGTTCTGTTAAATCTTTATCTCTTAAACTTTGAACTAAACCTGTAAATTCTTCTAAAGAATCTTTATTTGATAAAATAGAAGCTGGTGAATTTAAATCTAACTCACCATCTGGTGCACAATATGCTTTTGCTATACCACCATACTTTGGAGGTAGAGATAATGCTCTAACTTGATAATCTTTTCTTGTTACCGCTCTGTTTTGTGAACCAAAGTTTGCAAGTGCATTTTCTCTAATCTCTTCAATCGTATCTGCACCTTTTCCACCAGTTGCTGGCTCTTCGTTATCACACGCTACTGAATTTTGAACTTCTCTATAAGATGATAACTCAGATGTTGTGAAAAATGATGTGTCTTCATCAAACTCTACTCTATCTATTCTAGTAATAGTTCCTGATGGAACATTTGCAGTAACACCACCACCTACTAAATAACTTACTGTTAGTGTTGTGTTAGATGGTGCTTGTCCATATGATTTTGTTTTTAAGAAATTAGATGGGTCAAATGATGCACCCAATCTATCTATTGAGTTGTTTAATCCCAATCCTACATTTTTAAAATTAGGAATTAGTGTTTCATCATTGGTTTGATTTCCTCCACCAAATACAATAGTTGTTGTGTTATCTTCATTTACTCTTGTAGTAAATCTTCTTGAAGTTTTAATTACTTTAAGAACATTAGGAACTGAATCTTTAAATTGTAATAAATCTTCATCAGTTTGTTCTGATGTTGCATAATCAACGTAAACCATTTCTTGTGCAAGATAAGGAACTTTGTACCACTTGTTTCCATTTGAATCTCTTACATCGTAAATATCAATTATGTTATCTTCTCCTAAATCTATCTTTGAAAACTGTTGTGATGTTCCAAACTCTATTTCAACTATTCTTAATTCAGCTGATATTGCATTTACAAATTTCTTTACAAGATATTTTGTTGGTTGATTTAAACCATCAGTTTCATATACTGTTATTTCTCTATCATCCTCTACGTTAAAATCTACTAACTCAGTAGTTCTGAATGATGGTCCTTCAGTACTTTCTACTATCATTCCTTCTTTAATTCTTAAGTAGTATTTTGAATCGGGTCTTATGTCCTCTCCACTACCAATTTTTGGTACTAATTGATAAACTGCTAATTTAGTAATTGCAGGTGAAGTTACTTTTGGTTTATATCCTAAGTATTCTGATAATGCTAATACGTTTTTCTTATCTTCCGCATATAACAACATTGATTCTTTTAATGAATCATCTACATAATAAGATAAAACATCCCCAACATAAGATGCCATCTCAATAAACATCATACCAGGAGAAGATTCATTAAAATCAGTATATGTTTTTGGAAAATATGTTTTTGCATACTCAATTAGATTTTCTCTAAATTGACCGAAATCTTTATTAAGATATTTTATATCTCTACCTTGATTACTCTTCCTTGTTACACTATTTAATGCCATATCTTATTTATCCCCTAACTGTAAATGTTATTTCTTGTAAATCTATTTGATTACCTACTGTAAACGATACTGATACATCTGCTCTGTTATTATCTTTCATCTCATCCGTCATTTTTACATCAATTTCATCTATGTTAATATATGGTAACCAAAACTTAACACTACTTGTAATTACCTTTTGTATGTTTTCAGCCAATAAATCGGTATTCTGTTCAAATAATAATGATTTTAAACCAGTACCAAAATTTGGTTGTAATATTCTTTCACCTTTTGAAGTTAATAACAAATTCTTTAAATTTGATTTTGCTTGTTCAAATGATGAAAATGCTTGTGCAAACATTCCTGTTTCACCTCGTTGTACAGGTAAAGTAATACCATATGCAAAGTCGTTAAACTCTTCAGTATCTTTTACTACTTTTTTATCAAGAATATATGCCACAATTTACTCCCTATCTTTTAAACTTTTTTACAAGTTCTGAATTATCTCTATTTAAAATTCTATCTAAACCAGGTAATCCTGTTTGTACACCTAATCCAGTTTTATTTGGTTGTTGTCTTACTTCACCATATCCCATCTTCTGTGCCATCTGAGCTTTCATACCGTCAATACCTGCACCTGCTCCTTGAGATGTAAAACTAACTGTTTTATCCATACTCTCATTTACAGGTTGTTGAAATTTATCTAATACAGATGTTCCACCACCGGGTGTTGTACTTCTTTGTGCTTTTGTAAATGGTTTTGTATTATTCAAAACTTCATTTATAATAGCATTCTTAGTGAATTGTTTTTTGGGTGCTTGTCTTTGTTCCTCAAGTGCAAGTTCTGCTTGTTCAAATGGGTCTACTTCATTTATTAATTCTGCAACTTGCGTAGAGGGAACGCTGACTACACCTCCCTTCACCTCTGCTAATCTTTTATTTACTTCTTCTGCCAATATCTTTGGAAAAGTTTTCGATAAAAATCGTTCTTGTTGTTTGGCAGTTTCTACCTCAACAAGAGTCTTTATTACTTTTATTAATTGTTTGTTGTTCATTTTGAATTCTGTTTATCTTAATATAAATATATGTTCTTTAATTTTATGGTTATGGAACTGAATATCCTGTAAATGGTAGTATTGATGGGTTTTTAGAAACAGGAACACCGGGATATAATGATTCTAAAATATAAGTTCCTGCAATCGTTGTAAGATGAACTTGCATTGATGGTATTAATAAATCTAAAAAAACCTCCGAATCATCAAGTGGTGGAGTTGGACCTATGGGTTTCCATACACCAGAATTACTTATTGGTGCAGTTGTTGTTGAAATATTTAGAAACGCAGGTGGTGTAGTAGCTAATGGTGGAATTGAGTTTGATAATTCTGCACCTACCCAATATCCTTTTACAACTGCCTCTCCAATATCATCTATAAATGAGTGATTCCCTTCTTTTATATTTAGAGCCTTTAGACACGCTAATTTTAAAAGAGTTTCCATTAAATCAGTATTACCCACTTGTAAAGGTACGTTGCCAAATAAAGCAGGTTGTTGGAATCCTCTTTTGATACAAGTATCATATTCAGTAGTTAGTTTTTTTGCAAAATCATCATAAGATTCTACTTCATTAGATACATTTACAGATTCACCATTGACAATAGTTTCTCTTTGCATATATCTTAACATATTTTGTTTGAATATCTTGAAAGACATATATTACTCCGTATAGTTAAGAGTTGATAAAAATGTTTCTAACTTAGATTTTATTTTATTAAAATCACCCCTATTGTTTGGTCCTGATGCAGTTGGTCCAGCTGGTGTTGAAAATACTTGTGCATTTATTGCATCAATTAAATCACTCATTAAATCAACCAAAACTTGTCCTCTTACTAAAGGTTCTGTTGTTTCTTCTGTATTAAGGTATATTTCACCTGCACCCGCTAGTATTTTTACATCATTATCATTAGTAGTAACTAATACATCCCCATTGAAATCCATTTCAGCACCATCAAATCCATTATCTATTGTAAGTTTACCATCTGATATAAATGAATAATTTCCTTTCGAATAAAATAACATTTCAGAGTCTTTTGATGATAATACAATTCTACCACTATTAATTAAAACTTGGTCTGTTCCTTTTAGTTCAGGTTCTTCTGCATATATTGGTTCTGTTTCTAGTGGAGTATCAACTGTACCTGGTGTAAAGTTTATTAATTTATCTGGACTACTTAAAGCAATCGTTGAACCATCATCAATAAAGTTTTCCTCAACAATATCTCCAATCTTTAAATCATTTAGAGATTTACTTCCTTGTCTATTTCGTATTACGATGCTAGGAGCGAATGAGTTATCCGCATTATTATATCCACTAAAACGAATCGATTGACCAAATCTACTTTGTATTACCTTATCACCCTCGTATAATTTTAAATGATTTATTTTTTGTGATGAAAAGTATTCTCCTAAGGTCGGATTATCAGTTGAACTTTTATTTTCTTTTCGTGTAGTTCCTGTTTGAGAAGTTTGTTTATAATCTTTACTATTACCAACCCCACCTTCATCTTCATTAAAGTATTTTGATTGTGCATTTACTTTAGCATTACCACTATTTAAATTTGCTGAAATAAGCCTTCTATAATATACACTACCTGTATCGGATTCTATAAGTTCTACTATTTCTCCTTTAATTGGTAAATCTAAAAAAGAATAATCAAGTGGTTGATAATATATTAAAGATTCTGTTTTTGTAGATATATCATTTAGTTTTCTTATTTTAGCAGAACCAATCATACTGAAGTTTTTATCTGTTTGTTCTTCTCCAGCATCTATTATAGGGGTTATTGCCTCAGAATTTTCATCTAAGATTATATCCATAACCAAACCAAGTCCAATGTTTTTATTCTGACTTACTCTGTTTCGGTTTATTGATTGTGCAAGTAATCTTCTACTCATCGGTATCTACCTTTTGTTTTAATTCTTCAACTTCATTAGTTAAATCATCAATTTTTTCTTTTTCATTTGTTATTTCAATTGCAGTATCTTCTAGTTGTTGAAGTAATTGTTCTTTTTCTTGGTCACTAAGGAATCCTGTATCACCATCTACTTTTTCTTTTGATGCAACCATTCTTTGTGCAATTGCAGCCATCTTAAGAAGTGATTCATCATTACGAACTGAGGTATCTACCAAATCTTTTATGATTGGTCCAATTACCGCCATATCACCAGAATGTCTGATTACTTTTTTCATTTCAGCGATTAGTTCTGAAATCTTTTGTTTCTTATTTTGTTGGTTATCGTAGATGTTTTTAAACAACCCACTTAGATTCTTACCAGGAAATAATTCAAAATTTGTACTCATGATTATACCATATTAGTTGTATATAAATATAGTAAACGAAAAAACCTCACTTTTTAGGGTGAGGTTTAATCTTTAACGCGTTCATAGAATTACTTCTAATCCTTACTTCTTAATAATGTGGTAAAGAACAAAAGCACCTACAAGTCCTAACAGACCCTCAGCACTCAAACTTCCTAAAATCGCCATAATATTATCAACTACTGATACTTCTGGCCAAAATGGGATGTCTGCACCTTTGAATAGTACTTCAAATACTACTCCTAAAGCGATGATACTTATACCAATTTTTGTTAATTCATCAGCCCATGTGCCGATTTTTTTCAAAAATTCCATATTTTCTCCTTTTGTTTTAATTAAATGTTAATAACTGTTCCATCTTGCAAAACATTGGGATATCCACTAAATAACTATGGTATATATGATAAAAAAAATTACAATATATATTCTATACTCAATTAACGAAGTATATTTGGGGTTTATATATTTATGTACAAAAAAACCCAACTAAAATTCGTTGGGTTTCTATTCCTAGCCACTTTATTATACGACAAGGGTTCTTTAGAATAAATAGTAAATTAATTACCTAAAGAATCTTTTTTTTAACAACAAACTTGTCAAGTATTAAAGTATCCATTTCACAATTAAGGAATGTTTTAATTGCATCTTCTGGTGTAAGAACCATTGTTTGGTCTTTTAAATTAAATGAAGTATTAATCACAATAGGGTACTTGTTTCGTATTTTTAATTGTGTTAATAAATCATATACATGTCTATGTCTGTTTCTATTTAGAGTTTGTATTCTTGCTGAACCATCAACATGGGTTATAGAAGGTAAATTTCTTCTATGTTCTTGCTTTACTTTTACAACTTGATTCATGTATGGAACTTTACTTTCATAATCAAAGTATTCCTTAAAAGATTCTTCTTGTACAATTGGTGCGAATGGTCTAAATCCTTCTCTTTTTTTAATCATACGATTTAATCTTGATTTCATTTGAGGGTCTCTTGGATTTGCAAATATAGAACGATTACCCAATGCCCTTGCACCAAATTCACTTCTACCTTGAAACCATCCAATAATATTTCCCTCAGTAATTTCCTCTGCTACTATATCTACTATTTGTTCATATAGTTTTGGTTCAAAGTAAACATCGTTATCATATTTTAAAAGAACTTCTTCAATTTCATTTTTAGTATAATCTGGTCCTAGAAATGGAGTTGTATTTGATTTTCTAGGTTTATCGTTTTTATTATGATAATATTCTAATGCACACCCAACCGCAGAACCTGCATCTGATGGTGCTGGTGGAATCCAAATATTTTTATAAGGAGTTCTATATAATATCTTTCCATTAGCAGTTCCATTATATGCACACCCACCACTTAAACAAAGGTTTTCTGTTGGATTTTTTTTATATAATTTATTTAATAATTTAAAAAATAAAAATTCATATATTGTTTGTAGTGTTGCAGCTAAATCTTTATGATGTTGTTCTAATGGTTCTTCTGGTAATCTATTTGTGATTCCAAAAAGTTCTCCAAGGGTTTCATTGAACATAATCTTATCAGAATAATCATATGTAAAATATTTCATGTTTATTTCAAAACCACCATCTTTGGTTAACTTATATAAACTTTTAAATTTATCTAAATAAATACTAGAATCTCCATATGGTGCTAATCCCATTACTTTATACTCGCCTTCGTTTGGTTTAAACCCTAAGAAAGCAGTAATGGTAGAATACAGCATTCCCAATGAGTGTGGAAAATTTATAGATTTTATATTTTGTATTTTGTTTTCATTTCCTTTAGCTAATACTGTTGTTTCCCACTCACCTACACCATCAATTGATAATATGTTTGCTTCTTTGAATGGAGATGTTAAATAAGAATAATTTATGTGAGAATTGTGATGGTCTGTAAATACTATTTCTGTATTTTTACCTGTAATACTATTTAAAGTTATTTGTAGTTTATCGTATTCTTTTTTATTTCTTTTTATGATTCTTTTTCTAGAAAAATAATTCCATAACCAATGACCTCTTTTAGTACTTTGCTCTATTCTATCTAATTTTCGTTTTGGATTTTCATAAAAACATATTGCCTCTATATCATCCTTTTGTACTTTATTTCTAGCATATAAGTGAGCTATTGATTTTATAGGAAAAGAATTATCATGTTTTATTCCTGTAAATCTTTCTTCTTCACACGCACCCAATACTACCCCATCTTTAACTAAACAGGCAGCTGAATCGTGATATCCGCAACTTATTCCTAAAATGTAACTCATAAATATAAATATATATTTGTTAAATATTTACTTTTACCATAATATCTTCATCCTCATACGAAGTTCCTCCAATGAGATTATTCCATTCTTAATTATATTTCTTGAACTCATAGATATTCATTGTCTATATATGGATTCTCTTGTTCCTTTTCTTTTGGTTCCCAGAAAGGTGTTCTTTTGTTCAAAAGCAATTCTCCATGTTCTAGATAATCATTTAATAATTGTTTCTGATGTTTTTTCATTACATTTACAACTTTGGTAATGTAGTGAGTTTTATAATCAGTCATTTCTCTTATTAAAAGATACAAATGTTTTTTATTAAAGTTTTCTATATGTTCACTTCTTCTAAATAATTCAAGTATTGCATCTGCTATTTGTAAATCTCTTTTTTTACTAAAAACAACATTTAAATTATCATCCCAATACTTTAACATTATAGTTTTAAATTCTTTGAACTCATCATTTTCTTCAGTTTCAAAAAAATCATTTTCTGGATTCCAAGTTGGTGGCATTGCTGATAAGAGTGAATTTTGTTTCCATCTTTTGTAGTTACCATTGTTCTTTAAAATTAAATGATTTTTTGCAATAATTGTAAAATAAGAAAATGCCCTACCCTTACCTTCTTGAAACATATGTATTTTTTCTACCATAGTAGAAACTACTTCAGTTTGTACATCTTTTTTAGATACATCAAAATACGAAAACTTAAATGTATTCATAACATTCTCTGCAAGTTTTTCAAAAGGAAACTTAATTCTTTCTTCATATATTTTAGACCTTATTTTCGGGTCTTTACAATTGTTGTACTCTATTATTGCTTCCTGAGCAGGTGTTCCAAAATAAATTTTGGATTTTTTTCTTCTTTTTCTAGGCATATTATAATTGGTTATTTAAGTTTTCTACTACTTTTTTTAATTCTTGGAAAGTAACTCCCACTTCATCATCCTTCTCGAATACCTCTCTATTATCGAGTTCTCTCATTTTATCAAGTGCAGTTCCAACAGATTCTATTGTGGTATTGGTGGTTTCAACCAATTTATCTTCAAGTTGTTCATTCTGTCTTAAAAGGTTTCTTACACCTATCAATAAGACAATATTCAGTATTACTGAAACTCCTATAATAATATTATAGGTTGTAAAATATTCTAACATATTAATTTAATT
>Ga0206125_10001430_pt1 | contig 27980 bp, 19 predicted proteins | sample Helgoland_Spring_4_FD_148598 | JGI IMG/M metagenome (GOLD analysis project Ga0206125, IMG submission 148598) | Pelagic subsurface seawater microbial communities from Kabeltonne, Helgoland, North Sea - Helgoland_Spring_Bloom_20160331_1 | ecosystem: Environmental > Aquatic > Marine > Epipelagic ... | reverse complement strand
ATATGAATTGGGGTGTAAGAATATCCTTTAGTGAATATAGAAATAGGTTAAGATTAGAAAACACAATTAAATTTACAAAAAACAGATACGAGGTAAGATGAAAAAATTAACAGCAGATGAAATACAAAATAATTGGAATACAATGATAGATGTTATCAATACACACATTGGTGATGATAGAAGAGACAATCTTTTAAAGTTCTATGATGACTTCCAAGACAGAATGATGTTTGCACCAGCTAGTGGTAAGGCAGCATTTCACAATGCGATGCCGGGTGGATATGTTGAACACATTCTTCACATTGTAAGTCACTCACTTGAGATAAAACAATTGTGGGAGAAGAACGGAGCGGAGATTAACTTCACGGATGAGGAGTTAGTCTTTGCTGCTTTACATCACGACTTAGGTAAGGTTGGTGATTTGGAACATGACTATTACATTCCACAAGATTCAGATTGGCATAGAAAGAATCAAGGTTCAATCTATAAACACAATCCACAACTTCAGTATATGAAAGTACCTGATAGAGGATTATGGTTACTTCAACATTATGGAGTTAAGGTTACTGAGAAGGAATATCTTGGAATTAAATTAACAGATGGATTATACGATGATGCAAATAAATCTTATTTGATGTCATACAATCCTGATTTTAATCTCCGTTCCAATATGGCTTACATCCTTCATCAAGCTGATATGATGGCTACACACATCGAGTTCGACCAATGGAAACGAGGTGAGGAATCAGGTGAAGTAATGAATACAAAAGTTCCAAAAACAAAAGACGAACAAAAACAAATAGACAATCTCAAAAATAAATTTGATGAATTGTTTAATTAGGGGATAATATGTGGATAACATTTTCAATAATATTCTTTTTAATTAGTGTAGTTACATCTACATTATTATTTTATTCATTAAGAAGAATAACACAATACGAAGAATTTATTTTACAGATTCAACAAGTGATTAAATTCGCAACAGATAAAATGAAACTTGTAGATTCAAAGGGACATTATGAATCAGATGACGAAACAGGTTTTTTCTTTGAACAACTAAAACAAATTCAATTATCTTTAGATGGGATATTTGAAGAGGAGAGTCAAGATGACAAAAAAACAAAATAAAAAAGTCAATGATGTAAAAGCTGAGATTAAAAAAATAGTTAAAAAGAAAAAACGAAAAGTTTATTTTGGACAAGAAGTTCAAGACGCAATTGTAGAATATAATTCATCTTCAAATGATAACGAAAGAAATACAATTTATGGAACAAGAATACACGCAGCTTTTGACAAACTAGCTGAGAATATAATCAACACATTTAAATTTAGTTATTTTGATTATGGTTTTGAAGATATAAAATGTGAAACAGTAGCTTTTATGGTAATGAACATTCATAAATATGACCATACAAAAGGTTCTAAAGCATTTAGTTATTTTTCTGTTGTGGCTAAAAATTATTTAATTCTTCATAATAATAACAATTATAAAAAATTAAAAAGTCATGATCAAATTGATGTGTTAGATAAATATAGAAAATCAGATAGGTTTGATGGTGATGATTATGTAACCTTAACTAATGAAATGGTTGAATATTTTGATAAAAATTTAAACACCATTTTTAAAAAAGATAGAGATTTAAAAATTGGATATGCTATTGTTGATTTAATTAAACAAAGGGCTGAAATAGAAAACTTTAATAAAAAAGCTCTTTATATATTGATTAGAGAAATGACGGATGTAGAAACAGCTCATATTACATCAGTAGTTAATGTTTTAAAAAAACATTATAAAAAGTTATTAAACTTATTTAATAAAAATGGTACAATAATACACGATTCATCAGGTTCATTTTTTTAAAGAACAATAAAACATAAAAAAAACCTCATCAACTCGGTGAGGTTTTTTTTTATTTTAACCAATTTCTTACAAATTTAATATTTATATATGAATAAATACATCTTGAGGAGATTGTATGTCAGACGAAAAAGAAATATTTAAAGGAAAAACCTTTCAAGACTTAACAAAGGACATCTATGAGAACACTACAAAGCGTAAAGTTCAAATAGATTTGTTAATATCAGAGATACACGGATTCATTACAACTATAGATGATGTGGTTATGGTAGCTCCAATCATAAAAGAATATATGGATACAGCAGTTAGAAACGATGAACATCTCGTTAAATTAGCTGGTGTATTACAAAGAATCATATCTAAATCACAAGGTGATTCTGATGAATCAATGTTATTATCAGATTCAGAAAAAGAAGAACTTATGGGAACACTTCAAGATACAGTTAATGATTTAGAGCAAGAACAAAGTAGACTTGAAGGTATAAAAAATAAAACAATAAACCCAAATATTACGGAGAGTTAAATGGGTTCAGTATTTGTAAAACAGCCTGGTGAAGAAAAAATGAAAATAACAGGATTTAATCAGAAAAAATATTCTGTACCTTTTTATTTACAATTTGTTCCTGGATATGTTGTTGAAGTTGTTTATGATGAAAACAGTCTTAGATATAATGGAGATAATACTATAAATACTATAATAGCTCTTCCCCACATTAGTGATAAAGTTGTAAAAACAAGAGCTAGTGCTGGTGAAGAATATAGATATTATCCATTATTTAGAACAATGAATGATGTTCCCTCAAAGGGAGACCCTGTATTGTTATGTACAATTGGTAAAATAAAATATTATCTTGGCCCATTGAATACAGACAATAATAGTCCTACTTGGAATAATGATACTAATTATAGAAAAGAAATAGTAGATGATAATAATAATTTACAAGAAGAGGGCACTACTATCAGAGGTGATAATGGGGAAAGTTTAAATTTTAATAAAGAAAATTTATATAGTAGGTTAACAAAAACAAGAAATGAAGACTTAGATTATGGTAAAGCTATTAATGAACCTACTGGAGATACAATTATAGAAGGTAGACATGGAAACAGTTTACGGATAGGAAGTCGTAGTAATAATCCATATTTATTTATTTCTAATAATAGAGATTATAATAATGACTTTGAAAGTATGGGTGATGGTACTTTAATAAGTATAACTTCCGATGGAACTTTAGCTCAACACTTCGGAGTTTTAACTGATTCTGAAACTGAAAAAATTAATTTTCAATTTACATTAGCTTCAGATACCTTTCTTGAACCTAATAGATTTATGGGAGCATTAATTTCTCAAGTAAATGGTAATCAAGATGCACAACAATTAATTTATGATTATAGTGGAGACCAAACATTAATTAATTCTGATAGAATAACTTTAAATTCAAAACTTGATGACATTTATTTATCATCAATTAAAGATATACATATTGGAACTGGTAGACATTTAACAATATCAGCTAATGAAGATTTAGTTATTAATTCTCAAAGAATAGTTTTAGGTAATCCTGAAGTTGATGGTGAACCAATGATTTTGGGAACTACTTTATTGAAATTACTAAAAGAAACTTTAGCTGTGTTAAAATCATCACAAGGAATATGTCAAGGTGCACCAATTCCATTGGCTGATGAGACTGGAGCATCAGGTGGTGTTAATGCTAAAATCTCACAAATAGAACAAAAAATTGATACAATATTAAGTAACAGATATTTTATAGAACCAAATATATAAGAGAGGTTAACATGAAGAAAAAAACAACAAGAAAAACAATTAGACAAATCGTTAGAGAAGAAGTTGCTATGGCAATTCACGAGGTTATTGATGAGTTAAAACAACCATCACTATCATCAACTCAACAACCAATACAAGAAAAGAAAAACTTTTCAAAAAATTCTGTATTGAATGATGTACTAAATGAAACAGCTACTGATGGTGAATGGAAAACATTGGGTGGTAGTGAGTTTACATCAGATAGAATGAACGAGTTAGTTGGTGGACAATATGGTGATATGATGAAGAATACACCACAACAAGTTGTCCCATCAAGTGACCCAATGTCTCAATTTGTAAATAAAGATTACAGAGAAGTTTTAAAAAGAACTGAAGAAAAACAACAACAGAAATACGGAAAATAATAATGGGTTTAAAACAAGACTTACTTGATGCAAAAGTAGAGGCTCTTAAATTAGCAGGAGCTCCTGAACCTATTCCAACTGAAGCTTTAGAGCTACAAATAGAATTAGAAACGGAAGCACTTATGAAATTTTTAACAACTTGTCAATTTAGAATTACAGGATTAGCCGCACCTGTTGTATTAGAAGATTTTAAAATACCACCCCAACAAGGTGATGTGTTATCAAGTGTAACATCAACTGGTATTGGAAATGCTGGAGCACCAGTTACATCTAATGTTGTCAACGGAACAAATGGTTTATTGACTAAAAATATTGATGTTGATAAAGTTGGTGGGGTTACTGGTTTACTAGAATCAACTGGTTATGCATTTATTGGTGGAGATCCAGATTCACAAGGTGGATTTGATGTATCAGATCAAGATGGTGTAAGAGATTTCACATCAGTTGAATTATTTAGAGAAGATATAGAGGACTTATTATAATGGCTATTAAAGATACATCAAGAAAACCTTTTATTCAAGATAATGATACTAATGTTAAAGTTGGTATTGATTTACCAATTAGAAGAGATGATGCCGTAGATGGATTTTTTGCAACTACTTCAACAACAATTGAAGCTGTAAAAAATAATATAAGAAATCTTCTTAATACAAATGAGGGTGAAAGATTTTTTCAACCAAACTTGGGTTTAAATTTAAAAAGACTTTTATTTGAACATATTAATGATGAAAATTTAATTGGTGTTCAAGATTCTATTTTAGATAAATTACAAGTATGGCTACCTTTTGTTGAGGTGAGAGATATACAAATAGAAACAATTGAAAGTAACCAAGTTGTTGGTGCTAATGAAATAAGAGTAAAAATATTATTTAACATTAAACAAGATCCAAATACATTAGATTCAGTAACATTGAATTTTTCAAGTGATATGAATGAAACAGAAACAACTACTAATACTGGTGGTGGATATTAAATGGAGATAAATTATGCCAACATATGGTAAAGACAATTTTAAAGAATCAAATGTAAATTATTTAAATAAAGATTTTGGTGCAATAAAAAATTCATTGATGAATTATGCTAAATCTTATTTTCCAAATACATATCGTGATTTCAATGAAACATCACCCGGTATGATGTTATTGGAAATGAATGCATATGTTGGTGATACATTATCATTTTATATAGACCAGCAATATCGTGAGATGTTATTACCATTAGCTGAAGAAAGAAGAAACATAATCACAATGGCCAAGATGTTTGGTTATAAAGTAAAACCAATTATTCCTTCTTATGTTGACTTGACATTTACATCTGATGTTAATGCATTAAGTGAAGACACTTCAAAAATTGATTATTCGGATGCTGGTATATGGAGTCCAGGTATTGAAATAACTTCTAATACTAATTCTGATACAATTTTTACAACACTTGAACACATTGATTTTAGAATTACAGCTTCAAATGATACTGAAACAATTGGTACAACAACTGACAGTGGTTTAGCTTCGACTTATACATTATCAAGAACCGCAAAAGCTATGAGTGCAACAGAAAAAACACTTACATTTCAAATTGGCGTACCTGAAAAGTTTAAAACAATTACCATACCTGATACGGATGTTGTTGATATTATTTCCTGTGTTGATTCAAATAATAATAATTGGTATGAAGTTGATTATTTAGCACAAGACAAAGTTACAATTGAAAATCACTATACTGATGATGTAAATAGGGATTCAGCCTATTCATCTGAAAATGGTGGTTTAATGTCCACAACTGCAGTTCCTTATTCACTAACCTACATCACAACAACAAAAAGATTTACTCGTGAAACAAATTTAGATAACACAACATCATTAGTATTTGGTAATGGGGTATTAAATAATGGAACTGATGGAAATATAGATCAGGGATATATAGATATGGAACAAGTTGGGGTAACAATACCTGGTCAATATGGTGACTTAAATAGTGCTATTGACCCATTGTTGGGGAATGAATATTCAACACTTGGTGAGACACCAAATCAAACAACTCTTACAATAACTTATAGAGTTGGTGGTGGGATTAACTCAAATGTTCCAAGTGGTGATATTTCAACAACACCAACCATTACTGCACAAAATGGAAACCAAAGTGCTGAACTAACAAGTGTAACAAATAATACACCAGCTCGTGGTGGTAAGGATGAAGAAGATACTTTAGAAATAAAAGAAAAGGCTAAAGCATTTTTCTCAACACAAAATAGATGTGTGACAAAAGAAGATTATGAAGCTAGGGTGTTAAACATACCTGCAAAGTTTGGTAATATTGCTAAAGTATATGTTACTAGATATATTCCAGGTGATTTATATGATTCGAGTCATTTTGAAAATGCACTTAGTATGCTTAATTTAGAATTAAGTCATATTCAAAATGGAACACCATCAGTATCACCTACTGACGGAACAGTTGGTTTAGATGGAATTGAATCAGACATTATAAACTTTGATGAAAATAATCCTTTAGAATCTTTTACAACTTTTAGATCAAGAGTTTTAGCTAAAATTTCCGGCCTTAATAATTTTATAAATGATTCTCTTAGTTCAACAGTTAATACTTTTGCTGATACTCCATTAACAAAAATTGACTTATCAGCAATAAAAATTTGTGTTTTGGGATATAACAATTCAAAACAATTAGTTGGTAATCCAAATGTAGCATTCAGTCTTGATGGGACAGATAATTTACCAAGTACATTAACTAGTAATATTAAAAAATATCTTGAAAATTTTAAGATAATGACTGATACTATAATAATAAGTGATGGTTACATTGTTAACTTCGGAGTCATCTTTGATGTAATAGCTGAAAAGTATGCAAATAAACAAGAAGTTAAATTGAATTGTATTCAAAAAATTAAAGACTATTTTAGAATAGAAAAAATGCAATTTAATCAACCAATTTATAAAAGTAATTTAGAATTTGAATTAATGGGTGTCGAAGGTGTTCGTTCTATTGGACATGTAACAATTACCCAAAAAGACGATTATAATAGTGATTCAGCTGATTCTGATTTAACAAATGCCACTTATACTTATTCATTTAGTAGTGAAGGTACTGGTGCTGATTTGGATGGTGAAGATATTAGTGGTCAGGGAGGAGAGGGTAGTTTCGTTGACCAATCAGGTCCAAATGGAGAGGGTACTTCAGGTTATGGATATAAGTATGATTTTTCATTTGCACTTTCTGATGATGGTACAATTATATTACCACCTAATACAGCTACACCAACGGTTTTTGAATTAAAGAATCCAAATACAAACATACAAGGGAGAGTTAGATAATGCATCATTTTATTTTTCCATCACAAGACACTTGGATTTCAAGTGGTTCATCAACTGTAACAGGTGAGTCTTTCAAAGACCAAAACTTTGGTAGAGACCAAATACTTGAAGTCAAAAAAGAATTTTACAATAGTTCATTTAATTACCCAACAAGAGCATTAGTTAATTTTAGTGGAACTGAATTTACTGAGTTATCTAAATCAGTATCAGATGGAACAATACCAACTGATGCAAAATATTATTTAAGACTTTATGAAGCCGAAGGTAATGCTGAAATGACTGAAACATATAAATTAGCCATTCAGCCAATATCACAATCTTGGATTGAGGGAACAGGTAAGTTTGAAGATAATCCAAAAAATACAAATGGTTGTAGTTGGCAGAATCGTTCAAACCCAATTGGTGGTGATGATGTGTCGTGGGCTAATGCTGGAGTGTCGGTGTATCTTAGTGAAACAGATTTTATAATTAGTTCTTCAACACAGGCTTTTTCAAATCAATCACCTGATGTTAATGTTGAAGTAACTGATATGGTAGATATGTGGTTAAGTGGTTCACAAGAAAACTATGGAATGTTAATTAGATTTAGTGGTAGTCAAGAAACTGATGTAGAAACATTTGGACATTTAAAATTCTTTTCAAGAAACACGCATACAATATATTCACCGAGACTTGAAGTAAGATGGGACGACCACTTACCCTGTACAGGTTCAAACACTGGTTCATTAACTGAATTGACATCAAGTGGATTGGCTGATAACTTTTTATATATGAAAGGTTTGAGAGAAGAATATAAAGTAGGTGAAAGGGTTAAGTTTAGAATTGGTGCTAGAAAAAGATATATTCAAAAAACTTTTACTAACTCAGTACAAACCGTGACTGGTTCATTCATACCTGAAGGTAGTGGTTCATATGCAATTAAAGATGTTGCTACTGATGAGTTTATTGTTCCATTCAAAGATAATCAAGATGTGAGTTATACACAACTAAGTTGTGACAGTGATTCTAATTATTTTATTCAATACTTAGATGGATTTTATCCTGATAGAGTTTATAAAATATTATTAAAATTAAAATATGATGATGGACAAGAACAAGTGTTTGATGATGATTTTGAATTTGTAGTAAAAAGAAAATAGATTATGGTTAAATATAATCAAAAACAAATATTTGATGATAATTTTAAATTTAAAGTGGGGGAGAAGTAAGTTATGCCAGTTACAGTAGAACAATTATTAGATAAAATTGCTGATGAATTAATTTTAGATGAATCTGGTGTTATCAATCCGAATGTTGTAAAAGATAATCAAAAGACAATTCGTAATGGAACAATTCAATTAGGAAGAGGTGAAAATGATAGATTGGTTTTATATCAAAAAGATGTAGAAGCAAATAAAAAAGATTTATTGTTTACATCTACAGTAGATGGTGAAGAAATACCAAAATTAGAACAATTAGCTTTAATAATAAGTGATATAGATAATGTGACAATTTCAATACTTAATGCTGGGACATCAGATAATCCAGTTTATACAATTGCTTTGGAAAGTATTATTGATGGTATAGATGGTGATGCAGGAAACATAGATTTTATAGTAGATTCAAATACTAATCCTCTCAATGTAAGTCAATTTGTTTCAATTAAAAACGAATCTTCTATTATAAATGTTGATAAAGCTAATGAATTTTTAGATACAAGTATTTACGAATTATTACCAATTGGTGACACAAGACAAGATAGAATTACAAGATTTTTTAATGAACTTGGTGCTTTACTTCCAAATACAGTACCTGATTTTAATAATCCAGTTGATAGATTACCAAATGGAACTTGGACTGGTAATGAACAATACAGTCAAGATAATAGTATAACTTATAATGAAGATGAGGGGTACATTCATAGAATAAAAAATCTACCTACAGGTAATATAAATGAATCAAAAACTATTGAAGATATTTATAGAACTGTTGAACCATATTTAAAAGATATATTAGAAGAACCAATTTTACCACAAGATGGTAGGCCAGAATACGAAAATAAATCAAGTGGATATTTACAATTTAGAAATTTGAATCAAGGTATTATTATAAGAAATACAAATAGTGAATTTGTTGAAGGTTTAAATCCAGTAACACAAGAATATTTAGACACAGGCTTTACCATAACAATGTGGGTTAGATTTTTAGACAAAGTATCAGAAGGAACTCTTTTTAATTTTGGTAATCCAACAAGAACAGATAATCCTTTTGGGTTTAAATTAGAAACTTATGTTGTAGATAAAAATAGTATGTATCAAAATGCTCAAGGTACTGATGTAGATACTTTTGAAAAATATGTTTTAGATAATAATGTTTTAACAAAAGATACTAACGAACCATTTTTTACAAACACAAATACTGAAAGGTTTGTACAATTAGTAGTACGAGATAAACCACTTGATGATGGTGAAGTAGGTATTTTAAGAGATTCTCATACTGGTATGTCTTGGGCTGGTGGTTATGATAGACAGATAAATATTCCTGAAGGAGAAAATCCATCAATTGGAAAACTTACTACTACAAGAATACCAGTAGATTTTCAAGAATGGTATTTTATCTGTGCAACATTTAATCAAAACACTATTGAACCTGAAGCTACTGGAGATTACAGTCAAGAATATTCTGATAATAAACGAAATTCTGATTTTTGGATAAATCATGTAATTCCTGGATCAGAACCTCAAATAGTTCCATTCTCTGGTTATGGTGCAAAATGTAAAGTAGAAATAATATCACGAAGTAACTTATTAAGAGCTCGTGGTTTTAAAATTGATTAAGGTATAGTATGGCGGAATATTACGGAGAATATACTCATAATACGGAAATATTAAGTAACGGATATAAAGTTACCAGAAATCTTAACCCCGAATTAATAGAATGTCAGTTTTGGAGACCTGTTGAAATTGGTGATTTGTTATATGGTGATGAAATAGCTACAGAAGAAAACGGTATAAATAGAATAGGGTTTAATTGTCGTTATATTGGAGAAGAAGTTCCAACTATTTCTTACTTAACTGAAGAGTTTAAAGAATCTTCTCTTGACATTAATTATTGGAATAACCATTCTGTAGTAGATTATTCACCCGACTCACCTATTTCCATTGTATCGTGGGATGGTCTTTTAGTAGATCCAGGTGATAATCCTGATCCTGATTATTGTGCACCAGGTTGTTTTGTTAATGGGGACGCTGCTTGTTGGGAGTGTGTAAAACCATTGGATCCTGATGTATTTGATGAACCAGATATATCTTACCAATGTTGTGACTCGGAGGATATGCTTCCTAGTGATCCTGCTATGATGAATAGCTTTAGTGATGCTTGTAATCTCTATCCATGTGGTACTAATAGTAGTGATACAATTAGTTATTACCACTTGGATGCTTTGTGTGTAGTACCATATGGCAGCACCTATAATTTAGTTGAAGAATATTATGAAAATGTTGAAATTGGTGAGGATTATAATAGTTTTCTCTTTTACCCATTTTATGATTTAAATACTGATACAGTAATACCATATGATAGTTTCGATAATGGTGCCCACCCACATCTTATTAGTAACAATCAATTTGATAATCTCGATCCATTTCGTGGTTGTTCTTGTCCTAATCCCTATTACCAACAAGATTTTCATGGTTATTATATGCCAACAGAACCTACTAATACCAATAATCCACCATATGGTCATTGTTTCTTTGGTTCTAATGAGGGAAATGTTTTAGATAACTTAATTAATGGTAACAATGAACAGCTAAGTATTTCTTACTATATAAGTAGGTATGTATCCGTACAGACAGACGAGACGTTAGAGGGGTTTGGTTTAGGTTGGATTCCAACTCAAACAATTAATTTGGTTAGGACTGGTTCTAATTTATTTGCTCAATTTGGATATACAGCTGAAGGTAGAAGAAAAGCACTTGATGTAATATTTAGATTGGGAGCTCCAATGGGGCCAGTTTTATGTCAATCTTTTCCACCTCAAGATAATATTGAAGCTTGTGGGTATCATGAAGATAGATATAGAGAATTATTTTATCAATGGATGAATGATGTTATATATCCTGAATCTTGGAATGATTTTGGTATAGCTGGTGTTAATATTGAACAAACAATGACGAAAACTAATGGTGAAGATTATGATGCATATAGTGGTATAGATTTAAGACCAGAAGTTGTAGAAACTTGTAGTCATTTAGAAATAATGAGATGTTATGAAACTGACGAAGATGATTCTTACTTTGGTAGATTTTATCCATTACCTACTACTACAGAAGAAGGTGGTACTCTTGCATTTAATTCCTATAATTGTGACAGTGAAATAGAAATTGATCTTCAATTAAATGAATTAGTAGCTGTATGTAACAATGGTGATAGAGTTAGATTGGCTTATAAATCCTGTGAAGAGGGAAATACATTACACTATCCAGAAGATTGGAAGTTGTATGGGAGATATAAAAGTGGTAGAGATGCTTGTAATTTTGTAACACAATACAATTCTAATGATTATTATTTAAGTGATAATGATAAAAGACCAGCTTTAGGAATATTTCAAACAGAAGACGATAATGAATTAACTGATAATTTTTTAGAAAATTTATCGGATGAAAAATTTTCACAATATCCAAAAGGTAATTTATTATCAAATGGTAATGGTAAGTTTATTCATCCTTTTGTTGAAGGTATAGATGATGATGGAGATGGTCAAAATAATTTTAATTATTCAACACTTGGTTCGACAACAAGCGGCACAGATTATTATAGTAGAAATGATGGAGAACCATACAAACCAGAAGGATGGGAAATTTATAAACAAAATAAATGGCCAATCCTTATCAATATTGATGCTGATGTATCACAATATAGTGATGCGGATGATGGTGGTGTTCCAGCTGATTATCCACGAAATAGTTTTTGGAGTAAAAATAATGATGAATGTTTAACTGCTAACAAATGTTTAATTATGGATACACTTAATCTTGGACCCAGTAATTATGGTATGGGTTCATATTTTGCTCAAAGAGCTATTATATCTAACGAACAACACTTATCTGATACAAATTTAAATTTACAACCATATCAAACATTTAGAATTTCATTTTATATGAAAACTACAGTTATAGATGATTCTGTCAATATTGAAGATGTTGGTGTTGGAACTATGTTAACCTTTGGTGGTACAAATACTCAAACCTATACACCTGATGCAGATGAAGATGGGTTAGGTGAAGGTTATGCTTATAGAACTTCTGAACAAAATGCTTATTATAATTCATTGGTTGGTAATGTACCTATTGATCCTAATAATACTGGAATAACTAATTATGATGTTAATACAACTGAAAACGAAAAAGGTTGGCAATCTGGAATTGGAAGATTTAATAATACAAAATTAAACCTTTGGGAAAAATTTGAATATATAGTTGCTCCAAGTTATGATAGAATATCTTCAAATTTAAAATCATTAAAAGGTCCAATGGAATTTTATGTATTCCCAAAATTAATTCTTCCAGATGTAGATTTAACAAACACATATTCTTCAGGTCCATTACTTCAATATTATCAGGGGAATAATTCAAACTTTCCAAATATAGATAAAAAAGCTGTAATATATTTGGATAATTTTGAAGTAAAAGAATCATATGATTTTAATATAGATGTTGATGTTAGAAAAAAAATATCTACTGCAAATTTTGGTAAAGCTTCTTTAACAAAGTATTACGACCCAACAATAGAAGAACAAGTTGAAGCTTATAATGATACAACTGCTCCATTAGAAGCACAATTTTATTTTTATCCAAGATTTCCAAATAATGATATTTTTAGTAATTCGGATATAATGTTTGATGATTTTTCATATGGATATTTTTATATATACGATGTAGATTGGGGTGATAATTCTCCAATAGATTTTAAAGAGCCTGAACAATTAAATAATTCAAAAATGATATATCACTATTTTAAAGAAAGTGGTATATACGAAATAACAGGAACAATACTTAGAATGAAACCTGAAAGTGTACAAGGTAATTATATAGGAGATTTAAGAGAATATAGTACTAATACACTTGGGGTAGTTAGTAATAAAAGATTTACTTTAAGGATAAACATTAATGAGGGGGCTGATGAAGACTTTACATATTTTGGTTCAGATGGATTTTCATTTATTCCTTATAAAAATACAACACCAATTATTGGTGGTTATTCTAAAGAAAGTATTTATTATAAATCAATAAAAAGAAATAATGGACTAATATCCGATGATATAAAAGTAGATGTAAATTTTGATAAAATAAGTGATAAATTAAAAACAGAAATTGCTTTAAATAAATTAAATACATCATTTGATGATAATTTAAATATTTTAAATGAATTTAAAAAAGAAAGATTTAGTTTACCAGATGAACTTGGCGACAAAATAAATAATGGTTTAAAAATAAATACTGAAGAAATTGGAAAGTCAGTTGGTGATTCGGATATAACAAATGTAAGATATTTCAATGAACCAAAACAAATATGGGAATTATTGGGTGATGAAGATTGGTATGAGAGAGATAACTCTGACTGTGAAGATTTTTATACACCATCTAACGCTATAGACCCAGCTACTGGTGGTATCTATGGTGAGTATGATGGTCAAATAGTTGTTGATGAGAATGGTAATGTGTGGGTTTGGGATGAAGAAACCCAAGCTTGGAATTTAGATGAAGAAGCTGGAACTGTAACAGATGATAATTATTTAGGAATATATGGGTGTATGGATTCCTCAGCTTGTAATTATAATAGTCAAGCTACAATTAATAATTTTACATGTACATTCCCAACGGATATAGTTAATCAAGATGGTATACATGAATATACAGGTAATCAACTAACTGAACTAGCTGAAAATTTATTTAAAAGTGAAATATTTGATTGTGCTGGTGAATGTTTAAATGATCAGAATAATAATGGTATTTGTGATGAAAATGATATGGATGGATGTTCAGATAGTGAAGCTTGTAATTACAATCAATATGCAACAAATAATGATGGTAGTTGTGTATATCCAGGAAATACAACAATAACATTTTCAACTTTACCTCCAACTAAAATTAGTCCTGAGTACCCTTCTACCGGTAAACCTGAAACATTACAATGTTTTAGAACACCAGCTGGTGAGGAGTGTACAGCAGTATGGACAGCTGATACAACATTTAATATTTTAGATACTATAGAAGAACGAACAGGAAGTGAAACGGTATGGATTCAATTATTAAATCCTGATGGAGAATATCCATATTCAGATTCGTCATATTTTGATTCACATGGTGGTGTGGGAATGTCTGATTTTGTTCTGTTAACGAGTGATGTAATAAATAATATTTTACCACAAGGAAATCCATTTTTTCCCAATGGTTATATCCCATTTGGTGGTTTAGAAGAGTTTGTAAAAGGATATACATATTTGATAGTAGTAGATGGTGAAACGCCATATTGGGAAGCTCCTTATTTGGGTAGTAATTGGGATGGTATGATGCCATACGGTGGTGTTCAAACAACATTAAATTTTAATATTGATGTGTGTCCCTCCAACTCAGGTGGTATAGATATGACAACATACCCATTTTATGAAAGTCAAATTGGTGAACATTGTTGGATGAGTTTTGACTGTGAAGATCCTCCAAATGAAGAAGTAAGTGTTACTGATGGTGAAACTGGAGATTTGCAAGATGTGAATTTTTATAGTTATTGTGGTACAAGCTATTGGGCACCTCAAGAAAACACTAATGTTTGTACAGTACCATGTCAGTCAAAAAGCTTTCCCGTACCATGTCTAAGTCATGGAACGTGTTCTCAATATAATGATGCAACTCATAATTATTATTGTATGTTACCTCATTATGGTAGTGTAATTGACGAAACTTATGAAGATACACTTGGAAACTGTACATCGTGTTATGCAACAGGAGATGATGCTGAAGAATATAAAGATTATTGTGGAACTGGATATACTTCACCTGAACTTTGTACGGAACTCAATCAAGTATTAGCTGATAATCCAGATGTAAATGCTAGTTGTAAATATATATCTAGCGTGCAAATAATTGTTGAAGATGGAATATGTCCTACAGGATATATTTGTGATATGGATGCTGGTGTATGTTTAGGAAGTAGTGATGGTAGAAGAAATCAATCTACAAGAGGGTTAGAACATGTTGGAAATCCATCACATTTAAGATATTGGAAAAACATTATTCCTGAAAATTACAGTATTTATAATAGAAAAGGATTAGATAATCAAATATCAGTTACTATGACTGGAATGGCTGATGTTGACCTTGAATCTGGAACTCTTGGTGTTGCACCACATTATAATTATATTGTAAACGGAAATATAATTGACAGTGGTTTTATTATAAATACAGGTTATAATATGTCTATAGGACCTGAAGTTGATTATAGATTTGATATGCCAATTGATAAAAGTTTAGATGTTCAAGAAATAAAAATTAATTATGATAATAATGGAACACCACCTCTACTTGGACCTTCGGGAGAACAAGATAGAAATTTATATGTATCATCAATAAAAATAAATGGTGAAACTTTTGACGGAAATCCAAATACTCACAATATTAATGTATATTATGATGCTCCTGAAATATATGATTATATGGAAGATAATCCAGACCAAACATCATATAATGATAATGGTGTAAGTTCAAATGGAGCTATGGTTTGGAATGGTAATATGGTTTTTGAAATTCCTACAAGTTATTTTAGAGGATTAAATAAATCAATAGATATTTATTCACAACAAGAGTGGATTGATAATTATTATTATCCTGTATTACCAAGATATGAAGCTGATGGTTTATTTCAATCAGATTCATTACCTTGTAATAGAATACCATTCCCATTAAATGCACCAATAACTAATGATAATTTAGATGATAAATCATTAAAAATAAATATTAATACAAATCAAATTGATATTAATGTATTAGATGATGAAAGTGGTAATAATAATAAAGGTTTTGTTTTTAGTGATTTTAAACCAAAATTTGATATTGAAACGCTTACACCTAAAAAAACAAAAAATACAAATAGAATTAAAAGTAAAAAAACTAAAGGACCATTTTAATGGCTAAGAAAAAATTATTTAAACATTATCCTAATGCAAATGCATTTGGTCAATATCATTATACTGGTAATTCTATAGATGAAGCTTTTATATCCTCTAGTGGAGTTCAAACACCATACAATAAATTTTCTGATAATGCATTATATGCAACTTCTGTAGGTGATCCTTTAAATGAAAAAATATTAGCTGGTGGATTAAGATTTAAAGGTTCATCTAATATTACTATTGATAGGGTAAGAATAGATAATTCAGGTGTTAGTTATAGGGTAAGACGTACACATGCTAGGGGATTTATATTTGATAGAAATACTTTTGATTGTTATGATGAAAATCAATCTTTAAAATCTTACGATGATATGTATGATGGAATATACAATGGAATCGGTTTAAATGTTGTAGATGGTACTGATAAAGATAGTTCTCCTTGGCATACTGGATGTTTTATGGACTGGGATATGCCTAGTTATGATGAGAAAAAAGGACCAGGAGAATTAGATTTTTTATCTGGTCAAACTATGGTATCTAATCTTAATAGAGAATCAACTCCTTCTGTGGGTGAATTTGCAAACCTTGAATTAAAAAGATTTTTTCCTGATGTGAATAATAATTTAGATGGAAACATTAATAATCAACCATTTAATCCATCTAATCAAACTGATTCATCTATTTCAAATATTTTTCAAGAAGATGATGAAAATAATTATATTCAAGTTGTATTTTGGTTAAAGGGAGATAGAAAAAAATGGAAACATGGAAGAACTAGAGCAAGAAGAAAAAGATTTGAAGTATTTAAAATAAGTCAAGATGACTTATTTATAAAAGATAGTGAAATTATCTCCCCAACAACAACAACTTTTGAATTTACATCAGCTGATACAAAAGATAGTGGTGGTTCAAGAGCTGCAGCTTGGAAAGTAACTAATTTCAGTTTAACAATTACTACTGCTGCTGGGGCTGGTGATACCTATAGTCCACCTCAAATATACAATCCTATAACTGGAAGTATCACTGCAGGAAAATTTTTTAATATTGATACATTTGCAACAGATTACATTGCTTATACTCTAACTAATGAAATTTCATCTATTCATACGGGAACATTAAATCAACAAAATTATTTTACAAAAAATTATATACCTGTTCCACATGTTACATTGGGAAATGAATCATCTTCTTTACAAGAATATAAATCAAATTATATTGAACAACAAAAACATTCAGCTCCATCTAGTGTATCTTTAACATTCTCAATTTCAGAAATTCAAACTACAGATGATTATATATTAGAAAATAATAGTGAAGACGTTCCCCCATACTATAAATTTTTTGTTGTTGATTGGGATGATAAAGAAAATAAATATAAAACTTTAGATGATGTTTTAAATGATAGAGTTGTTACCCAAAATGATATAAAAAATTTACAAAGAAAAAACAATACATATATTTTTAATGATTTACATCAATCTATTTCCTTTCCACAAACACCAGGTGATAATCCACCATTTCAAAATCCTTTAGTACATAATTATACTACTTCTGGTATTAAGACAATTAAAGCAGTAGTTTTTAGTTATGTAAAATGGTATAATGTAGATAATAGTAATGTACGACAGGAAAGATTACCATTTATGAATTTAGAACCAGTTAGGTGGAAATTAGTAACTTGTAGATTATATTTAGATATTCCAATAAGTGAATTTCCAGATTTCGGTGAAGTGGGTGGATCTGATTTTACAACAATACCATGGCCGTATACAACACCTATTATTGGTGGTGTTAGTAAAGAGTCTAAATATTTAAAAAGTGTTACTAATACTCTACAAGGTGGAAAAATATCTAATACTTCAGATATTAATGATAGAAATTTTTTAATAAACGCTAGAGATAACGATGAACTTGGTAAAAACATAGAAAAATTAGATTTAGAACAAGCTAGATTTTTTAATACAGGTAGTTATGATATAAATAAATTACTTGGAATTTATGTTGACACAAAACTAAACCTATTAGAAGATTTACCATTTCCACAATATTTTGAAGAATTTGATATTGCTCCATTGTCTACAAATGGTGATCGTATCCTTGATGTTAATGATGCTGTTGTATGGGCAAATATTGGAAGATCTGATATAGCAGAATATCTATATCCATTAGTTATTTCGAGTCAAACAAATACTATACCATCAGCTGCTGGGGGAGCTGTAAATCCACCAGAATATTTTTTTCCTGAACTTCAAGTATACAATAATTTTGTACCACATAATGCATTAAAAGAAGATGGTTCATTGTATTGGGATGGCAACCACACAACATCATCTTTTTCAAAGGAAAGTTCAGTCGGACAGATATTTATAGGTGACAATTCAGATGTTAATTTAAAAGCAAATTGTAAATTAGAAATTAATACTGGTAATTTAGAAGGTAAATCTATTTATGATTCAAGTGGAAATTTAAATAAAGGTTTATTGATTGGTGACTATAAAATCACAAAACCACAGAAAAATCGGCCTATGAGAAGAGATTCATTTATAAAAGTTCCAAAGAAAATTGGAAATACTAAGGGAGCATTGTAATGCCAAACTTTGAGTACGAATTTTCAAACACAGATAGACAATTAGTTGTTTCTCCATCAGAAGGTACTGTGTTTGGTAATAATTTAACTGACTACATTCGTATAACTATTTACCCAACAGAGGCAATTGGCAATATTGTTACATTACCTGGAACTGACAATCAAGCAATATTTTATTCTTCCTTAAATACAAATACATTTCAAATTAATATATCTCCATTTGGTATAGGTACAGATACTTTTGAAACTCGTAATGTTGGTGGTGATGAAAATGACTTTAAAATATATAAAAATGGTGATAATGTTTATATAAAACCAAATGAGATATTTAATACTTATGGTTTACCTCAAGGTGACTATAAAGTACAAATTGACTTTTTAAATCAAGTCAAATCTGATTACCAATTTATTATAAAACAAGTATCAACTTCAAGAAAAGAAGTTCGTTTAAAATTAATAAATCAATTCATCACAAAAAACTCAACAGTTATTTCCGAATTAACAAATACATTTAATACGGATTCAAATGATATTGTTAAGGATAAATATCAATTCAAACATATATTAAATATTGGAACTGGTGACCACAACCCAATAATGAATTATCAATTTGATGCAGTAACTGATGGTAAAGATAATCAATCCATTATATTAAAACTTTATGAACCATTACCAACTAATGTTGGGAATCTATCAATGGTTACAATTGAACGAGAAGTTTTAACCACACAAATTCAAGACATATTTTATTTTTCTGATGTACCTGATGTTTATTTTGGTGATGGTTTAATTACTGATTTTAGTTATAATGATATTAATCCTGATGGTAATGAAGTTGAATTTCAAAACTATAATGAGTTATCTGCATCAATAGATGATATTACATTAGATAATATTATTTCGAGTAGTGATAACTATCCGAATCTAAATACAGATTTTAAATTTTTTGAAAACCACACATTCTTTGGTTCTGCTAAAAGAAAATTAGAAAATTTTAAAACAAAAGTAGAAACCATTCAAGGACATTATTCTGACATATCAAGTTCATTGAGTGGTAGTGGTATTGCAATAGGTGGTGATGCAAATCATGTTGTTCAAAAAAGAAAAAATTTATTTAAAAAAATAAATAATGAAATAAAAACATTTACACCTTATGAACGATTTTTATATTATGATGGTCAAAGTGAATCAACTGCATCAGCTCCTGGTTTAGGTAAAAACTATGCTAATTCAACACCTGTTACAACAAATGTAAATGAATATGAAGGATTAAATGGATATGATGGTTTTGATGTTGTACACAACCATTCAAATAAAAATATGACTACTGATCAGGGTCAGTTTGTAGATGTATTTAGTAATAAATATTATGTACACCAAAAACCATTTTTTAATTATAGTAGTTCTATTTATCTATCATTTATATTAAAAGGTGATGAGAGTATAGAACACGATGGTACATCAGGATTGCATTGGCAAAACAGTAATGATAATCTTAGTATCAATGGATTGGGGGTTGACTTACCAGCTGCAGCTTTTGGTGGAACAACTAAATTACAAAATCCATCTATAACAGGAAGTGAATATAGAAGACATATATATGTTACTTCACAATCTTATTGGATACCTTTCAATGGTTGGTCTGACGATATAGCACACATTACTGATTTTGGTTCGATTTCATCGCAGATTTCACTTTTAACTGGTGGTACTAAAACAGGTTCTTATCGAATACTGGACTCTACTAATAAATATCCAACAACTGTTGTATCATCAAGTTCTGGTATACCATTTTATGGTTCAGTAATGCCAGCAGGTGAGTTGTTTAGAATTTTCTTTGATTCAGGTTCACAAGTAACATCATCATTTATAAGTGATGTAAAAATATCATTAAAAAACCCAACTAATGTTTTACCATTTGATAACCTTTATCATACAAGTTCAGCTGATTGGACAAATTGGTATAACACAATGTATACTAATGCAGAAGCTTTTGATACTATTAACATACATAGTTTAGAAAATAACTTACCTCTCTACATTCAAGAAAGTTCTGATTACAATGAAATGAAAGATTTTCTTGCATTACAAGGTGAACAATATGATTTAATTAGAAACCATATTGATTCAATGGGAACATTACACGATAGAGGATATAAAAAAACAGATTCACCACCAGATAACACATTACCAATGTTACTGAATAATATAGGTTGGGAAACAATCAATCCTTTTAGTGGCAGTTTAACTGATACATTGGGAAGTTATTTGACTAATGTAACATCAATTGATGACATTAAAAATCAAACTTGGAAAAAAACTCTAAACAATTTATTATACATTTACAAATCAAAAGGAACTAAAAATTCAATAAGAGGGTTGTTAAATACATATGGTTATCCACCTGATGTGTTGGAGTTTCAAGAATTTGGTGGTTCAACACAAAATAATACTTCTACAGATAATGTAAATCCAGTATTTTCGGATTCACCACCCCCAGCTACAAGAGGTAATCAAAATGATTTAAATTTAACTATATCAACTGGAAGTATTGGGTTTACAAAAAAGAAACAAAAATTACATCGTTATATTGTTGGTAATAATTCTGATAGAATTTTTAATCTTGATTGGTGGATGGATGATGCTGATTTAAATACTTTTGAGTTTATATATAAACATAAACATACAACTAATACTCAAACAATTTTAAAATCAAGTGGTAGTGGTGCTGAAACACTTTGGGATTTAAGATTAGTCCCAAGTACTCTAGGTGAAAGTTCTTCATTTGAATTTAGATTAAATAGTTCTCAAACAGGTTCATCAGCAATCGCGGGTAATCGTTTCAGAATGTCATCAGCTTATAGTTCAATGACTGATGGACAATTGTGGAATGTAATGTTACAAAGGATGACTGGTAGTATTAGTGGTAGTGGAACTAATGAATATAGACTACATTCAGCTTTACAAGATGATGTTAAAATACAAACATATAATTATGTAGCTATGTCTGTGAGTGGTGGATTGGCTGGAGGTTCAACATTAGGTGGATTAGGTTTTTATGCAAATCAAAATTGGCCATCAAGTGGTAGTAGACACGCAGATTCATCTTCTAATCTATTTGTGGGCGAATCAGTAAGTGGTTCTTTAACCGAAATAAGGGGTTGGTCTAGTGCATTAAGTATATCAAGGTTTAGACAACATACATTAAATAAATTATCAACAGTTGGTAATACAATTAATTCACATAAGAATGAATTAATATATAATTTTAAATTAAATGAAAATTATTTAAGTTCATCTGTATCATCATCTGCACAAAATTTAAAAATTGTAGATTCTGCACCAACAACAATTTACTCCGATTACTCTTTTACAAAATCTGGAACTACATTTAATACCTCAAGTGTATATGGTTTTGATTACATTGATATTATTAATCTTTCAACAACAGATAACACTTTATATAAAAATGATAATAATATTTTAATTAATCCAAAAGAAAGTATAATTGGTAATTTAAATCCAAATATTCCAGCTGTTGTATCATTAACAAATCCTTTAGGTAAAAAACCACAATTTAAAACTTCTGATAAATTAGAATTATATCGTTCACCTCAGAATTTTGTAAATGATTATATATTAAATAATATAGGTGGATTTAATTTAGAAAAATTATATGGAAATCCATTAAATTATTATTCACAATCATATAGTGAATTTGATACATTTAAAGAAAAATTCTTTGATGCACACCCAATTACAATTGATACAAATAAATTTATTAGAGCTCATGAAAATATGTTTAATCATTCTATTACAGAAGGTATGAAAAAATTAATACCAGCTCGTTCAACATTTAGTGGTAGAAATTCCAATATGGGTGTTGAAATAAAACCAACAATATTAGAAAAACAAAAAACTCAAGGTGAAAGTGGTTCAATTGAAATAAATCCAAATGTTTTTACAAGTAGTATTTCTGTAGTTTCTGTTGAATCAATAATGACTGGTTCATCTATAGATTTACCAATAAGTGGTTCAGTTCGTAGAGGATATAATCCGTTTGGAATACCAAGTGTGGAGAGTTCATTTATAATACCATCTACCAGTGGTTCAAAACTTGAGTTACCTTATAGTGCATCAATAAAAATATCAGATTCAGGTAGTACAAATACTTTAACTCAAATTACTAGCTTAGTTATAAACCCATATACAGGTTCCCTTTCAATAATAACTTCAAAATTAATGACTGGTTCAATAGTAATATTTCCAAAATCAGGTTCAATTGATTATTCTTCTCACGCTAATAAATCATTTGTAAATATACACGATAGTTGGAATAGTGCTAGTTCAGGAGCTGGATTAAATTCTACTCATTTTATAAATTATGGTGGTGGGACTAGTTCATATGGTAACTTTAATACTTATCATATAGATTCAAGATACCATTTTGTATCAATAGGTGATGAGGAAATATATTCAGGTTCAAATGGTGATTTCACAGATTTTTCTAATTATTCGAGATTACATAATAGAACAATAATAAGTGATGGTATTCATGCAGATTCAACATATGAATCTTATATAAATGGAAATCCTGGAAACAGAACAGGTAGAATGATGGGTAAAACACGATATTTCTTTACTGGTTCAGATGGAAATATAATTTTACCAACGAATCATATTAATAGATTTAGTAATCCATTTAAAGAGCAAATGATTAATGGAACACAAAATACAAATCCAGGTATTTTAAATGTAGAATATGAAGATTATTCAAGTGCTTCATTTTATAGAGTTAATGTTACTGGTGGTGAAAATCAAATTACAGTTAAAACACCAAATACACGGATAGATTCCAATGATAATATAATATACTAATTTAAATTTGGGTATTTTTTATTTTTATTAATATTTATATATGAATTAAAGTATAATTTTATTTAAAGCAGGAGAAAACAAATGGGATATTTAGACAACACATCAATTACAGTTGATGCAGTTTTAACAAAAAAAGGAAGAGAACTTTTAAAAAGTGGTGGTAATTTAAATATCACTTCATTTACATGTTCAGACACTGGTGTAGATTATAGTTTATGGAATCCATTACATCCAGATGGTACTGATAAATATGGTGAAGCTATAGAGAATTTACCACAATTAGAAGCTAGTGTTCATGCAGAATACAATTTAAGAAATAGGTTAATAAGTTTACATCAAAACACAGTTGCCATACCTGCTTTAATATTAGGTGGCTTAGATTCTGCAGGAGGAACTACAAAAACATATGAAGATGGAACTTTAGGATTTGATATAACTACAGAATTAGTTGGTTATAGTGGTGAATCTCAAGGAAAATATGTTGTACTCCAAGACCCATCTCTTTTTAAGATTGATGGAGCAGAAGAAAGACCAGGAACTTTAAGTGGAACAAGTGCAATGTTTTTAACAGAACAAGATATTCCACATGCTAAAGAATATCATTATAAAACAGATAGATTTAAGTTAAGACCAAGACAACAAGATGTGAAGGGGCGTTCAACTAATTTATTTGTAGTTGATATAGCAACAGCTGCTTATGCTTCATTCACTGCTATAAATAATGTTACTAAAAATACAAAAAATAGTTTAGCAACACAAATTCAAGGTTCTACAAATTAATAATTAGGAGATTATCAAATGTCAATAGCTGGTACAAAAATAAATTTAACAACAACTCCTGAGGGTATAGATAAAATTTCCCAGACGGAAAAAGTAACCTCACCTTATTTTTCAGGTGGTGATACTACAATATTAGGAGCTAATTTAAAAACATCATCTAATTTATCAGCTGATAACAAAAAATATTTTTTTGGTATAGCTCACGCGGATACATTATCAACTGAAGAATTTAATGTAACATTTGGTAGCTTGAATGGATATGGTGCTAATGTTGAAGCAGGTACTAAATCTGAAACGGAAGCTATTTATAGACAATATGCGAATATACTTTTAGCTCCTACAGAAGTAACTGGTGGTTTTGTTATTTCATCAGGTGGATCTGCAGGTCAGGTTACTGGAAGAGATGACGAAATTTATGTTCTTTCTGCTAGAAGAACTAATATGAAAGATAGAATTAATAAAGGAACTTGGCAAATAGCTTTGAGTGGTTCTACTTCTGCAGCAAAGGGAGTTGTGGGTAGTGGAGCTGCAGCTGCACTACACCTAAAGGATGACAGTGTTAATGATTCACCTACTTCAACTCCTGTTGGAGATAGATATAATATTGTGAGTTGTTCAGCAGCTGGTACTATTGTAGCAGAATCTACAGTAAGAAACTTTGGTTATTTTTATCCTGATATGGGAATTATGGTATTCAGTGCAGCTGAGTTATCAGCTAGTATTCCAGGAGCTTTTGAAGAGGTTGGTGGTGTAGTTCAATATGAATCATCATCACAGGCTGGACTTGGTTATTATAAAGGAACTTCTCTTGATACAAACACAGCTTTAAGATTTGTAAATTGTTTACAACCACTTGGAACATCAATGAAATTTAGAGATGAAGAAGACCAAGTAAGTGCTCAATATTTTTGTAGAATACATTCAGGTCAAATGAATTTTTCAAATAACCCAACATTTGTTAGTGGTTCAATGAATGAATTAAGAAATACATTAATGAAAAGTAATCCACAAACATTTATAACTCAAGTTCAATTATTCAATGATAAACAAGACTTGGTTGCTGTTGGTAATCTTTCAACTCCACTAAAGAAAAATTTTACTACTGAAGCAACAATAAAAGTTAAATTAACTTATTAATGATATGCTATGTCAGACTTTGTATTTAAGGGGATTGATAAATCATCAAAGGTAATTGAGAGTAATGTTGTAAACTATACTCAAAACCTTACTACATCTTCTGTTGGAATAACCTCAGTAAAAATAGTTTCAGGTTCAATAAACAATAATTATTGGAGTTCTTTAAATACATTGTTTTATACGAGTGGTTCATCTGTATATGTAAGTGAAAGTAAGTTTGCAACCCCTTCAAGTAACTTGTCAATCAACCAAATAATAGGTACACAATTTCTAACAAAATATCACGGATACCCAAGTAGTTCTTTAATTACAATTCCAACTCAATATTATGGTGAAAAAATAAAAGAGGGTAGTTTTAAATTTACAGATATTTCAGGTTCTAATGTAGATAACAATAGTGTTAATCCAATAATTATAGATGATGGTTTTGGTAATTTATATTCAACTAATGCACATCATTCACAAAGTATAACAAATGCTTCATCATCTGATAATTATGTTGGTAATATATTTTATGATAAAGGTTTAGCAATTATAACAGAGACAGGTTCTTGGAGTGGTAGTGTTAAATATTCTGATTTAGCTACAAACTATAAATTAAAGTTTGATTCATTTAATACAATTCATAGTCATGAATATAATGTTGTTCTTTCTCCAAATGAATTTAATCACACAATGAATTATTCAGTAAGAAATGTTTTAAGTGGTAGTAATGAACCAGTAACTTTATCTACACGATATTTAGCTTCACCATTTACTGGTAGTGAATTTCAACCATATATAACTCAAATTAATTTGTGGCAAGATGGTGATTATGATACACCTGTAATTCAAGCTACTTTACCAAGAGCAATTAGAAAAAGTGATAAGATAAATATGAGATTTAAAATAAAATTAGATATATAATATGGGTGTTATAGGAAAATTAAAAGTTGGTAGTGGTGGTAAACTTAGTGTAAAAAGTGGAAAATTATCTGTAGAGACAGAATCAGTTTCTGGAATATCATTAACATTTAGTGTAGACCATCAGAACAATGGTGGTAATGCTCTCGTGGCGAGATATTCAATAGGATTAGCTAATACTGTTACTTATAGTTCTGGATATCTGCTTAGAGGTCAAGCAACACTACCTGATACTGGAGAACAATCAACACTTAATTTAGGTACTGCAGTTATTCCAGGAGCCGTTGCTAGTGATGGAACTGTCGATTGTTTCTTCCATATGGAACACGGTGGAGAAGTAAGTGGAGAAACTCCTATTGTTGATGGATTTGGTGGTTTAGGTGGGCATGTTGAAGTAGGACAACCAAGTACATCAAATGATAGATTCCCAATTAAATTAACAGCATCACCTGCTACTTGTGAAGCTGTTGATGTTGAATGGGATTTTGCATAAAAGTAAGGAAAAATAATATGGTTACATTAGGATTAGATGCATCAACGACTTGTGTCGGTTATGCATTCACACAAGATAAGAAGATTCTCGATATGGGATTCATCGACATCAAAAAAGAAACAACACCCAAAGATAAAGTTCAGAAAGTTCTTGATTTTCTCAATAAAAGTCCGTATATTGATAATACGGTAGATATTAATATTGAAGATAATCTATCAGGATTTGCTGGTGGGAGAACTTCTCAACAAGTTATTGTTAAATTAGCTAAATTTAATGCTATACTTTGTTTTATGTTGGAAGAGATATTTCAGATGGAAGTTAATAGTATAAATCCTATGACTGCTAGAAAAAATGTATTTGGAAAAGCTAGAATCAAAGGTAAAAAAGCAAAAGAATTTGTTCAAGAACAAGTAGAAAAAATGTATAATACCAAGAAATGGTGTAAAGAAACTACACGAGGAAATTGGGATAAGAGGAATATAGATATGTACGATGGTTTAGTAATGTCACTTTTTGAAAAAAAAGCTTGACTTTAATGCTAAAACTTTCGTATATTGTATTAGATGTATAAATACGAATTAGTCACATTGTTAGAAAAAGTATTAATGAAGAGTTACCAAATGAAAAATGGTGAACATGCTTTTCATTGTCCTTTTTGTAATCACCATAAGAAAAAACTTCAA